>Ga0302252_1000120_pt1 | contig 95618 bp, 88 predicted proteins | sample AAG_RA_Leu_MG_FD_193511 | JGI IMG/M metagenome (GOLD analysis project Ga0302252, IMG submission 193511) | Enriched activated sludge microbial communities from anaerobic digester in WTTP, New Holstein, Wisconsin, United States - AAG_RA_Leu | ecosystem: Engineered > Bioreactor > Anaerobic >... | reverse complement strand
CCATGGCCGACGTGGCCGTGGCGGCCAACTGCGGCCAGATCAAGAGCGGCTCCCTTTCCCGCAGCGAACGCCTCGCCAAGTACAACCAGTTGCTCCGCATCGAGGAAGAGTTGGGAGACGCCGCCGTGTACCGAGGCCGGGACGCTTTTTACAGCGTCAGATAAGACTGTGGCCAGCAAAAGCCGTAAGATCGTAGCGGAAGGTATTGCTTGAAGGTATTGCTTGGCAGGCGCATCCACTCTCCGCCGGGCCAGTGATCCTCCCTGAACACCCTGCCGCAGTGAGCGAGGGATGTGAAGAAGGTGGAGGCAAGACAATCAAGGGGGATGGTGATCCTCACTACCGTCCCCATCTCCTGCCCCGGGAGGGGCATAACAAAAATAAACTCCGTTTCGCATTTTTCTCCCCGTTGATCTGGGAAAGGTGCAGACAAGGCTGAGGGTACCATCCCTAATAAATCCGTGATCGGGCGCCGGCGCGGCCCCGCCCTCAGAGGAACCGGAACAGACGCCGGCGCAAGTTTTCGTGGGCCCGCCGGTCGTTTGTCAGGGAGAATATTCTTCTGTCCCTACGGTCTTTCTTCTCCGTGTTTTCCGAAACTGCAAGAATCCCCTCCTCCTGCAGGGCGATCAAGGCATTCCCGTAGTTGGCCTCGGATAGCGCTTCCGCCCGGCGGATCTCACCCTTACGGAACATAATCGCCCCCAGTTTGTGGATGCCTTTCAGCCACTCCCGCTCGGAGCGCGGTCCTTTTCGGAGGTAGGCGCACGCCCGGACGACGATCCAGTAGGACTGGATGTAATTTTCGATCAGTCCCGCAAAGGGACGGAGGTTGGTCCGCCCTTTCCCCTTCACCTCGAAGCAGGCCTCAGCGCCCTCTTCCGGTCCCCGGATTGCGATCATTTCCCGATCCAGGAGATACGCCAGGGCGTTGTTGACCTCGCCGCCGTCCTCCTGCTCCGTGTCGAAGATAAACTCGTTCCAGAACAAACGTTTTAAGAATCTGTAATCATCCAGGATCAGTCCCAGGGGGATATGGTCCTGGGGATAAGCCAGCATGGAGCTGGCGACGAAGCTGATGGGGAGGAAGAAATGCAAGATGTTGTTTTTGTAGTATTCCAGGTTGAGACGTTTGTCGTCGTCGAGGCTGTAAACAATTTCTTCCAGTTCCGGTTCCTCTCCCTCCTCTTCCCCAAGTCGCGAAATCAGTCCTGATTGATCGAACAACAGGAGGGCGTCGTTGATGGCCTTGTCGCGGCGGACAAAGGTGGCCGCTAGGCTGACCTTCATATGGATCAGATATTCGTAAAACTCCTTGAGGATCGCCATCAATTCGTCGTGGCTGATCCCGCGGCGGTCATGGGACAGTAGCCCCGCCGAGATCAGAGCGAAGGGCGTGACCACGGAAACCTTGTTTATGGCCAGGGCGATTTCATACCCCATCTTCCGATAGAGGCTCTGACGCTCCTCCACGTCCATCTCGGCAAAGCTCTTGTCCTGAGCCGCAAGGAAAGCCTGCAGATATATTGGCGCGCCGATATTCACATAGACGCTGCCATACCGTTTACGAAGGATTCGTGAACTCTTGATGACATCCGTGGTCTTTTCCCGCTCCTTGGGCACCCCGCTCAGCTCCTTGAGGTATGATTTCTCTTCGATCACCCGGTCATAGCCAATATAGACGGGAATGGCTGCCAGATCCTCCGCCGCATGCCTCTGGAAGGCCTGAATGATCATGGACAGCAGCCCGTATTTCGGCATCACCATCTTGCCGGTGCGGCTCCGCCCTCCCTCGATGAAAAATTCAATGGGCAGTCCTTCCCGGATGAGCACCTCCAGATATTTTGCGAAGACCTCCCCGTACAGGGCGTTGCCACGAAAGCTCCGCCTAAGAAAGAACGCCCCGGACTTGCGGAAGAGATAACCGAAAGGGCCGAAGGCCATATTGGTGCCGGCGGCAATTAAGGGCAGTTGGATGCGATGCTGGTAAAAGACATAAGATAAAAGTAAATAATCGATGTGACTTCGGTGGCAGGGAATGATGACGAAGGGCATCTTTTTCGAAACATTGCGGATCCTGGCCATGCCCTCCAGGTCCACAACCACGCCGTCATAGATGTTGTTCCATAGCCATGAAAGTACCCGGTCCCACACCTCGATATACGCCTCCTGGTAATCCGCGGCGATCTCGTTGAGGTATTTTTTGGCTTCCTTCACGACGGTGGCATAGTCCTTCTTGCCAGCAGCGGCCTCTCTTTCCATGAAGCCGATGAGATCCGATTCCTTTAGCACCATGCCGATATGCTCCTGGCGGGACTTGAGAAAAGGTCCAATCAGCGCCGACTTCTCCTCATCGATGCGGCTGAGCAGTTCACTGCGCAGACTATAGACCGCTTCCCCCCGGAGCTGCTCGGTGTTTTCCCGGCAAAATCTTGCTATCTCCACCGGCTCCGTGGGCATGACGTATATCTTGCCGGCAAAGCGGAGAAACGAGACCAGTCGCTGGAGGAACATTGTGTTGTCCGTCTGGCCGAAGAGGATGTTGATGATGCTCTCCTTTTCTTTCTCCCGTCTCCGTCCGTAGGTAACCAGCACTGGTATGACATACAGCGGCCGATCGAGAGCTTCCTGTGCCTCCCGGAGACCGTTCAAGACATCGTTGACTCTTTTATTCTCGAAGAATTCCGATCCCCCTAAATGAATGATCAGGGCCCGACCAGCAGCCAGATGATTCCTTACGGCCAGGAAGCCGTTGCCGTCTCCCTCACCCCGACGGCGGAAGAAAATACGACTCCAAGCCGAGGCGATAACGCGCAGGGAGGCGGAAAAGGGCTGCCATAGCGTCATGTTTACGTCATGGCTGTGTACCGGCATGGGTATCCCCTTCCGCCGGGCCAGATCCCAGAGGATGAGGCTGTTGAGCTGGCTCCGGTCCTTCAGGGCATAAACCACCAGACCTTCGTTGCCGAGTTTTCTCAGATTCTCGGCAACCTCCGTATCAAAAGAGATCTTCCACAGGGCCTTCCGGACCAGCCAGTCCAAAAGGAAATTGGTTTCTTCGTACAGACTTTCCGGCCGGTAATGGCGGCTGTCCCGGAACCAGCCGGTTATCTTGCCTATCAAAGTCGTCATGGATGGCCACCTGTGCTCCTAAGATCCGTTACCGGCCAAAAGACCGGAAAATTTTTCCCGCATGGTTTTTTCCACATGTTCCCGAATTTCCACCGCCGAGGCCATTTTCATTACCCTTCTCATGAGCTGTCGCGCTTCTTTCAGGGTCGTTTCCCTGATGATTTCCTTTACCTTGGGAATGGCCAGGGGATTCATGCTCAGTTCGTCGATTTCCATGGCCAGCAGGATCATCGCATATGTGGGGTCTCCGGCCATTTCCCCACACATGGCCACATGAATGCCGGCCCGGTGGCCTATTTCCACCACTTTTCTGATCATCCTGAGGACGGCGGGGTGGAGGGGTTCATAGAGATAGGTAACCCGGTCGTTGATCCGGTCGATGGCCAGGACGTACTGAATCAGATCGTTGGTGCCGATACTGAAAAAATCGACTTCCTTGGCCAGTTCCTCGGCGATGATGACCGCCGATGGCACCTCGATCATGACACCGATCTCGATATCCTCGCCCACCGAGATTCCTTGTTGTTTCAGATCATCACGGACCTCTCCGAGGATCTTCTTCGCGGCACGTATTTCTTCGATGCCCGAAATCATGGGGAAGAGGATCTTTGCCTTCCCGAAGGCGCTGGCCCGGAGGATCGCCCGGAGCTGCACCTTGAACAGATTGATTTCCTTTAGGCAGAAACGAATGGCCCGGAGCCCCATCTGGGGATTCATTTCCTTGGCCAGTTTCGGGTCGGAAAAGAACTTGTCGCCACCCAGATCGAAGGTGCGGATGGTTGCCCATTCCAGCCCCTCTACACCGATGACCCGGCGATAATTGAGGAAGTGGTCCTCCTCCGTCGGCAGCTCTTCCCGGTTGATGTATATGAACTCGGTACGATACAGTCCGATTCCCTCGGCTCCGTGGGCGACGGCGGAGGGAATTTCTTCGATGAACTCTATATTGCCGGCGATCTGGATCCGGCAACGGTCTCTGGTAACAGCTGGAAATTTTGCATATTTAAGCGCTTCTTCCCGAACCGTCTGGTAATGGTGCTTTTTCTCCTCGTAGCGGTGCAGGAGCTCCGGATCGGGATTGACGATGACCAGACCGGCGGTGCCGTCGATGATGATGAGATCGTTCGTCCGGACCTGTCTGGTTACCCTCTCCAGTCCCACAACCGCCGGGATGGCTATGGATCGGGCCACAATGGCCGTATGGGAGGTCTTACTTCCCATGTCGGTAGCAAAAGCCAGCACCTTGTCGATCATCATCTGGGCGGTATCTGCAGGTGACAAATCCGTGGCGATAACGATCACCCCTTCACCTAGGGGGGAGATCGTTTCCTGGCGCCGTCCGGCAAGATTGCGGAGGATCATCTGCCCGACATAACGGATATCGTTGAAGCGGTCCCGCAGGTATTCATCGTCCATTTTCTCAAATATGTCGCGGTATTTATCAATGGTCAAACGAACGGCCCATTCCGCGTTTACAGACATTTCACGAATTCGCTGGACCACGTTGGCGACAAATGATCTGTCTTTGAGGATCATAATATGGACATCCATAATATAGATCGGTTCCAGGCCCGCTACCTCTGTCAGTTTACTCTTGATTTCCTTCAACTGCCGCTCCGAGGCCCGCAATGCTTCCCGGAAACGCCTGATTTCCTTTGTTATCAGGCCTGCCTTGTTGAGTTTGTAAAAGGAAATCTGGGCATCGAGGCGATCGAAAAGGTAAGCCCGTCCCGTCACCACCCCAGGTGATACACCGATTCCTTTGAGCACCATAGTTTTTTTGTTCTTTTCTACAGGCATAACTATTGTTACCTTTTGCTAATCCTCTCCGAATTTATCGGCAAACAGTCGCTCCAGAGCAGACAGCGCCTTGGCGGCATCGCTGCCCTCTACCTTGACCGTCATTCTGCCTCCCGATCCACACGCCAAAGTCAGAATGCCGAGGAGGCTCTTGCCGTTGACCTCTTGTCCTTCATATTCAAAGAATATTCTCGCCTTGTATCTTCTGGCCTCCTCTACCAGCTTTGCCGCCACCCGGGCATGGATTCCCAGCTTGTTCTTTACCTCGAAGGTCCTTATCTCCTGCATATCAAATCATCACCACCAAACAAACGGCGGTCAGCACGTAAAAGATCAGTAGCGGCGACAATCCCCGGCGCACGGCAATATAAAACAGCAGTACCGCTGCCAGCACGGCAATATTCAGTCCCTGCCGCAGCCAAAACTGTCCCGGAAAAAGGTGTATGTCCGCGGTAAGCAACCCGGTCATCACCCCAAGGATGATCAGGGAAACCCAGCGCAGGTAATGAGCCAGCAGCGGCAGTTTCCAGGACTGGATATAAGCGATCCCCCGCCATCCTTGGCGGTAGCCTTCAAGAAATCCTTGCCAACGGATCCATAAATGCAGGGGATCGAAGATCAGAAGAAAAACGAACGGCGCCCAGATAAACCCCTCATAAGCGAGAATCGCCGCGATGATTCCGGCCAGGGGTCGGAGACTCCCCCAGAAGAAATTGTCGCCGATGGCGGCATAGGGACCCATAAGGGATTTTTTCAGTTTCGTTGTCGCGGTTTGATCGGTGGGGGCAACGGCGTCTTCTTCTTCCGCCAGTCTTATCGTTGCGCCAAGGACGGCGCCGGATAGATAGGGATGGGTGTTGAAGTATTCGAGCTGGCGCTGAAGAAAGGCCACGATCCTTTCCTTGTTTTCATCCATGTTGCGGGTCAGGGGTAAAATGGCATAGGCAAAACCCAGATTCTGCATTCTCCTGAAATTCAGGGACGACATCACGAAGAGGGACCGCAAAAAAAAACCGGGCAGATCCGATGTCTTCATCCTCAACCTTTTCTCCCCAGCCGCCATGGCAGTAGATAGCGGTTCTTCTAGCACGACGGACCGTTTAAGTCAATTCATTCCCCATGTTTTGACCCCTTTATCCTTGACAGAACCATGGTTATTTGTTAGAAATACCAACTTTTTTTTGAGGTGAAAAAGATGATTTGTCAGACGATCAGAACGGGCGCCGATTGTGTGTTCATGAAGAGCAATGGCTGCGCCTTCAAGGATGGGGCTTGTAAAACGATTGTGGAAAAATGCGAAGGCTGCGGCAAGATAGTCGAGCTGGCGACCGGTCGCTTCTGCCAGGTATACATGGATCCGGCCAGCAGATGGCTTATGGGCAATTGCCCCCGGGCCACCCACGTTAAGCTGGTAATCAAGGAAAACACCCAGAAGATCAACCCCTTGAAGGCCTCCAAGCGGGCGAGTCGCGCGAAGAAAAAGAAATAACCTGCCCTCGCGTCCCGCAGGGATGGAAGACAACTCCGGCGATTTGTAAAAAGAGACCGTCAATGCCGGCGGGCCTCGGCTGAGATGTCGGCAAGGATCAGGAATTTAAAGGAACACCGGGGGGAAGGCGGAAATGATCTATCCGTTTGGATCACCGCCGGTGGAGGGAAGATGGCTGTCGTATTAGCCTTGGCGGATCTTCCCCGAGCGGCTCTGGCGGTCTCAGGAAAGAAGCTCCCTGATTTTAGACAATTCCGCTTTTACTTCTCTGAGGAGCCGTCGATCCTCATTTGGCAGCCCGTCACGGCTCGGATCCGGATTTTTTCTGGAAAGCTGTTTTTTTGCACCCCGAATAGTAAAGTTGTCTCTATACAGGAGGTTCCTGATGAGTAGCAGTTGCTCGAGATCCTTACGGCGGTAAAGCCGCTGATCGGACCCGGTGCGGACAGGTCGTACCGATTTGAACTCCGACTCCCAGTAGCGGACCACATAAGGTTCCACACCGAGGATGCTGCTCACTTCTCCAATGCGGAAGTAAGTCTTGTCAGGAATCGATTCATCCATAATCAGACTCCCGTCATTGTTGGTTTACGATCCCGGATCAGCCGTTGAGCGCCTTTCGCAGGACTTGGCTCGACTTGAAGGTAAGGACGCGACGGGCCGAAATCTCTATTTCTTTGCCCGTCTGTGGATTACGGCCCCGCCGCGACTTCTTCTCCTTGACGACGAAGTTGCCGAATCCCGATATCTTTATCTTTTCTCCCCGACCCAGGCATTCTTTCATGATTTCAAATACCGATTCGACAATCCGTGCAGAATCCTTCTTGGAAAAGCCGAGTTTCTCGTATACGTCCTGAATAATATCAATCTTCGTCATTGTTTCTCCTCCTGTCATCTCGCCGTTTTATTCACCACGGACCTTTGCCCCTGTCGCCGCAACCATGGTTTTTACGATCCGGCCATGGGCACTGTTGATTTCTTCCTCCCGTAAGGTCCTGTCACCGGATCGATACGAAAACCGCAGACCGACGCTCTTCATTCCTTCCGGAAGATTTTTGCCCGTATATACATCAAAAATCGAGACACTTTCAAGTAATACTTCATGTTGGTTATAAGCAGCCCGGCACAGTGCCTCTCCTTCCATAACCGCCGGTACTAGAAACGCCACATCCCGGGAACTGGCGGGATACTTCGATATTTCCCGGAATGATCTTCCCGCCGCGGCAGGAACTGCAAGGCTGTCCAGCTCCAGTTGTAACACCAGGGCGCGACTGCGCAAATCCAGCCTTTCCTGCACCTGGGGATGAATCTCCCCGAGGAAACCCGCGACCTTTTCCCCGATCATGACGCGGCAGGACCGTCCGGGATGAAGAAAAGACCATTCAGCCGCCGGCGCAATAAATTTAGCCCCGGTTATTTTCAGGACAGCAAAAAGTGATTCCAGCACGCCCTTCAGATCGTAAAAATCCGCCCCGATCCCATGGTGGTGCCAGGAGGAATCATAACGGCTGCCGGTGACCAGGGCGGCCAGGCAAGCCTTTTCTTCCGGCAATTCCTCCTTGCCCCGGGCAAAGAAAACCCGGCCGAGTTCGAATATTTTCAGGTCTGCACATCCGTTCCGGGCATTCCGGTTCATGACCTCCAGCAGACCATAGACCAGGGTGGTCCTCATGACGGCCTGTTCTTCCGTCAGGGGATTGCGGATCTTTACAAACGAACGCAGTGGATCTCCTTCCGGCAGACCGAGTTGTTCCGCCATCGCCGGGTTGATGAAGCTGTAATTGATCGCCTCCGTATAGCCCAGTCCGTTCATCACCGTGCGGAGAAGCTCCTCGCGCCGACGGCTGGAATTCTCCCGTCCCGGAGCGACCCCTGATGCGGGCATGGTGACGGGAATATTATGGAAACCATGGATCCGGGCAATCTCTTCGATCAGATCGATCTCCCGGGCGATATCCACCCGGCAGGTGGGAGGGGTAACCAGATAGTCGTCACCACCCGCGGGAACAATGGTCATCTCCAATCGCTCCAGAATTCCGGCTGCCTCACGGGCGGGAATGTTCGTTCCCAATATCTCGCTCACCCGCCGCCCCCGCAGGGGTATGTCTTTTGAGACACTGATTTGCCGCGGGTAAACATCGATGTATCCCCTGCAGATTTCTCCATCTCCAAGTTCCGCCATAAGTTGTGCCGCCCGGTTCAATGCCCGCACCACCCCTTCGGGGTCAATGCCTCGTTCGAAGCGGAAGGCTGCATCGGTACCCATGCCCAGCCAGCGGGAAGAACGGTGGATGGAGGCCGGATGGAAATAGGCGCTCTCCAGAAGAATGGTGGAGGTGTCGTCTTTAACCTCCGAATTCAATCCGCCCATGATGCCCGCAATGGCCACGGGTTTGACACCATCACAAATCATCAGAGTATCGGCCCTCAGCACCCGGTCTTTTTCGTCGAGGGAGACGAAATGCTCCCCGTTGCGGGAACGTCGGACGACGATGCGTCCTTCCTCAAGAAACCGGTAATCGAAGGCATGGAGGGGTTGGCCCAGCTCCATCATGACAAAATTGGTGACATCCACGATATTGTTTATGGCCCGCAGACCGACGGCCTCCAGGCGTTCCCGCATCCACGCCGGCGAAGGCTTTATCGTGATGTTCTTGATGATTCGGGCGGTATAACGGGGGCAAAGATCTGGATCCTCTATAGTAACCGAGGTGATCCCGTCGATGTCCTCTTCATTTTCCCGGACGGCTGTCTCCGGATACCTCAGCGTATTTCCCGTAATCGCCGCCACCTCCCGGGCGATGCCGATGATGGACAGGCAATCGGCGCGATTGGGCGTAATGCCGATATCCAGGACTGTATCCAACAGCCCCAGAGCCTCCTTAAGGTCCATTCCCAAGGGCAGTTCCGGAGGGAGGATCATGATCCCCGTATTATCTTCGCCAATTCCCAATTCCTCTTCTGAACAGAGCATCCCCTCGGAGAGTTCGCCGCGGAGGCGTGAACTCTTGATGGTATAGCCTCCCGGAATTGTGGCGCCGACCCGGGCTAAGGCAACGTTGGTGCCGGCCTTGGTGTTGGGGGCACCGCATACAATGGGCAGTGTCTCCGAGCCGATGGTGACTTCACACAGGTGCAGCTTATACGATTGGGGATGGGGGCGCACGGTAAGAATTCTGGCCACCACGATCCCGTCGAAATCGGGTCCCGCCTCCTCGACTGCCTCCACTTCCAGACCCGCCATGGTAAGGCTTTCCGCCAGAACCGCCGGTTCCATATCGACATCGACATAGTCCCGGAGCCATTTAAGACTTACCTTCATAGGTTAAAATTGCTCCAAAAAGCGCACGTCGTTATCGAAGAAAAGGCGGATATCGGATATACCGTACTTCAGCATGGCAATCCGTTCCACCCCCAGCCCAAAGGCAAACCCTGAATATCCTTCAGGATCATAGCCGACATTTGCGAATACCGCCGGATCCACCATGCCGGAACCCAAGATTTCTAACCAGCCGCTCTGGCCGCATACCCGGCAACCTTCGCCCCCACACATAACGCAGCGGATGTCCACCTCGGCGCTGGGTTCGGTGAAGGGAAAGAAACTTGGCCGAAATCTCAACAGGATATCCGCGCCGAATACCTCCTGGAGAAAGAAAGTCAGGGTACCCTTGAGGTCCCCGAAGGTGATGCCCCGGTCAACCAGGAGCCCTTCTATCTGATGGAACATTGGGGTATGGGAAACATCGGAATCGGGACGATAGACCTTGCCGGGAGATAATATCCGCACCGGCGGCTGCATCTTTTCCATGGTCCGGATTTGTACGGGCGAGGTGTGGGTCCTCAGGACGATGTTGTCTTCTACATAGAAGGTGTCCTGCATGTCCCGGGCCGGATGATCCTTGGGAATGTTCAACGCCTCGAAATTATAATAATCCGTCTCGATCTCCGGCCCTTCCTCGACGGTAAATCCCAAACGGGAAAAGATCCCGCATATCTCCTCCATAACTTGGGTTACCGGATGCCGGTGACCGATCCGGACAGCCCGACCGGGGAGGGTTATATCGATGGCCTCCCGGCACAGCAGTTCATCCCGGCGAGAATCCTTGATTCTCTCCAGGGCGGCATCCAGGGAGGCGGAGATTTTTTCCTTGATCTCGTTGCTTAATCTTCCAAACAGAGGCCGCTCGGTAGTGGAGACGCTTCCCAATTGGCGCAGCATCTGAGTAAGCAAACCCTTGCGACCCAGATATTTTGTTCGCAGTACATTGAGTGCCTCCTCGGTGTGGGCTCCCTGCAACTCCGTTTCGGCCCGCTGCGCAAGTTCCTTTAGTTCCTGGATCATGAAGCGATTTGTCCTTTGGCCATGGTCACGATCTCTTTGAAGGCCTGCGGATCATGGACGGCCAGATCGGCGAGAATCTTGCGGTCAATGGCTACCTCCGCCTTTTTCATGCCATCGATCAAACGGCTGTAGCTGATCTCGTTCAGACGGGCGGCAGCGCTGATCCTGGTGATCCAGAGTTTTCGGAAGTCTCTTTTTCTCATCCGGCGGTCGCGGAAGGCGTATTTCATCGCCCTGTTGACTGCTTCCGTCGCCGTCCGCAGTAGGCGCCGGCGCGCACCAAAAAACCCCTTCGCAAACTTCAATATCTTTCTACGTTTCTTCTTAGCCGTTATGGCTCTTTTTACCCTGGGCATTTATTCTTTTCTCCTTCATTGGTTTGGAACCGGATGCATTCGGATCGTTACCGCCTCGAAGTTACAGATAGGGCAGTAATTTTTTGAGGGCGGCCTCATTGGTCTTGTCCGCCACCGCCGATCTCCGGAGATTTCTTTTCCGCTTCGGCGATTTCGTCGACAGAATATGGTTGGAAAACGCCTTGGCCCTCTTCACCCTTCCCGTGCCGGTAAGGGAAAAACGCTTGGCGGCGCCCCGATGAGTCTTTAATTTTGGCATGGTTGCTCGTCTCCTCGCTATAAAATGTTTATTTCTTTGGAACCACGATCATGATCATGTTCCTGCCTTCCAGCTTCGGCTGCATCTCCATGGCTCCCACCTCGTCCAGGGCGTCGCGTATCGTTTCCATAATCTTCCGCCCCAGATCCGAATAAGCTATCTCCCGGCCCCGGAACATCATGGTAATCTTCACCTTGTCGTTCTGTTGCAGAAACTTTTTGATATGACGGATCTTCACCTCCAAATCATGCTCTTCCGTCTTCGGTCGCAGGCGTATTTCCTTGATCTGTATCGTCGTCTGGCTTTTTCTCGCATCCTGGAGTTTTTTACTCTGCTGGTATCGATACTTGCCGTAATCCATGACCCGGCAGACCGGTGGATCCGCATTGGGCGCAATCTCCACCAGATCGAGACCGGCTTTGGCAGCGATGGCCAAGGCTTCGTTGAGGGGCAGAATACCCAACTGCCTGCCCTCTTCAATGAGCCTTACCTGCACTGCCTTGATTTCTTCGTTGATATTCAACTCCTTAGCGATACGTCACCTCCTAAAATTAGCATAGCTTAGCGATAATTGCTAACCTCTTCCCGGACATGGGCGATAAAATCCGTCACCGTCATGGCCCCCATGTTTTTCCCGTCGCGTCGTCGGGGGGAAATGGTCCGTTCCGCCACTTCCCGGTCACCGATGACCAGCATATAAGGCATCTTCTGCATCTGGGCCTCTCTGATCTTGTAGCCCAGTTTATCGTTGGTAAAACTCTTCTCGACCCGGATACCGGCATCTACAAGCGCCTGATGGACCTGATCTCCGTAAGGAATTTGCTTTTCCGTAACCGTCAGGATCGACGCCTGCACCGGTGAGAGCCAAACCGGAAAAGCTCCGGCATAATGTTCGATCAGGACCCCCATGAAGCGCTCAATGGCACCGAGAATTACCCGGTGCAGCATGACGGGGCGATGCTTTTCCCCATCAGAGCCTACATAGGACAGGTCGAAACGTTCCGGAAGGGTAAAGTCGCACTGGATGGTGGCGCACTGCCATTTCCTTTTTAGGGCGTCTTTGAGCTTGAAGTCGATCTTTGGTCCATAAAACGCCCCGTCACCCTCGTTGATCTCGTAACCCATGCGGCTGTCTTTCAAGGCCCCTTCCAGAGCCGAAGTCGCCAGTTCCCAGTCCGCGTCGGAGCCGATGGATTTTTCCGGCCTGGTGCTCAGTTCTACTTCATATTCAAAACCGAAGATCTTCATGGCATAGGCGACGAAATCGGCAATCGCCCGAATCTCCTCGTTGAGTTGTTCGGGGGTGCAGAGGATATGGGCGTCATCCTGGGTGAACTGCCGAGCCCGCATGAGTCCATGCAACACCCCGGTTTTTTCATGACGGTGCACCGTTCCCAGCTCGAAGTAACGTAACGGCAGATCGCGATAACTGCGGATCTTCGCTTTGTAGATAAGCATGTGGGACAGGCAGTTCATGGGCTTGATGCCGTATCCCTGACCCTCCACCTCGGTGAAGTACATGTTTTCCCGATAATGGTCGAAATGTCCCGACCTTTTCCAGAGGTCGTCTTTGAGGATCTGGGGACCCATGACCATATCGTAGCCCCGCTTCAGGTGCTCCTGCCGTTCCCATTCCTCGATGAGATAGCGGAGCATCATCCCCTTGGGATGAAAGATGATCAACCCCGGCCCCGCTTCGTCGTTCATCTGGAAGAGATCCAGCTCCCGGCCCAGACGGCGGTGATCCCGCTTTTTGGCTTCCCCCATCATCCGCAGGTATTCGTCCAGCGCCTCCTGGGTGGCAAAGCAGGTCCCGTAAATCCTCTGGAGCATCCTGTTGCGCTCGTCGCCCCGCCAATAGGCGCCGGCCACATTAAGGAGACGGAAGGCCTTGACCATGATCGTCGAGGGCAGATGAGGACCCCGGCAGAGGTCTTCATATCCCGCCTGGGTGTAAACACTCACGGTCCGGACATCGAATGGGAGATCGTTGATCAGTTCGACCTTGTAGGTCTCTCCCTTGTCTTGGAACAAGGCCACGGCCTCCTCCCGGGAAAGCTCCCGGCGGGAGAAGGGGGCATCGGCGGCGGCGATCTCCTTCATCCGCTGTTCGATTTTCTGTAGATCTTCGGGCGTGAAGGTGGTTTCATACTCGAAATCGTAGTAAAAACCATCCTCTATGGAAGGACCGATGCTTACCTTGGCCCCGGGAAAGATATCCTGCACCGCCTGGGCCATGATATGAGAGGCGCTGTGGCGAAGGATGCTCAGGCCCTCCTTGGACGCCACATCGATGAGTTCCACCAGGGCGTCTTCCGAAACCTGAGCTGACAGATCAACGGTTTTATCGTTGATTTTCACCGCCACAGTCGTCGCCAGCAGTTCCGGCTTCCAGACGGCAATGGCGTCTTTTACGGCAACCCCGTTCGGCAAAGTGTTCTGCTGTCGATCAGGCCAGGTAATTGTTATCTCCCTCATCATTCTCACCCTGATACGAATTAAAGAGAGGGCACCACGTTCAGATTTCGCTGATGCCCTCTCTCGATGTCATGGTAGGCACGCAGGGATTTGAACCCTGGACATCCACCGCGTCAGGATGGCGCTCTCCCCCTGAGCTACGTGCCTAAACTTATTTATCTGCGAACGGTCCATGCGCTTAACAGGAAAAACCTTTTATGTCAAGGCAAATCTATATATTTTACGATGCCGAATTGATGAAACGTATCCCCTTGAAGATGTAGTTCAGCCCCGAAAGAACAGTCAATGCTGATGTAACAATATATAATCCAAGTAAAACCATCCTAAAATCCACCGCTATCGCCAAGGTATGGACCAGCAGGACGACGAAAATCGTTAAAAGTTGAAATACCGTGGTCAATTTACTGATCATCGTAGGTCGGATCTGAAAGGATACGGACATGATGGCCAGCATTGCGATGCCGATGAGAATGATGCAGTCTCTGCTCACGACGATAACGCTCAACCAGCCAGGAATGACATGCTTGATGGACAGCGTTACGAAGCAACTCACCATCAGGGCCTTATCGGCAATCGGATCGAGGTAAGCCCCCAGTTCCGTCTGCTGATGGAGAACCCGGGCCAGGAAGCCATCCAGACCGTCGGTGATCCCGGACAGGGTAAAAAGGATCAGTGCCATGAAAAAATCACCCTGCATGAGGAGAATGACGATCGCGGGCACGAGAATGATCCGCAAAACCGTCAGGGTGTTGGGGATGTTGATCCGCCCCGCATCCATCAAAGCACCCTGTCCCTGCTTCGGTTCCAGTCCACCCAGGCATCGCGGTCTTCTTCCGCGGAAAACGCCTGTGGCTTATCCGCCGATCCGTCCGCACGGATATACACCTGTTGCATGGAACGGATGATCATCGTCCACTCTTCCCGGGAAACCTTGTGGGGACCAGTGATCTTGTGCGGTCCGGTAATCTTGCTGGGAGGGCCGAGGGTCGTCTCGGTCTCCATCGCCTTCGTCGCGCCGGTAACGGAGATTTCACCCTCATATACCCGCACCAGCGCCGAGGCATCCCGGTGCACGTTCAGCCGGTAGATCGTCCCCCGCACCCCTGTAACGGCGTTGTCGCAGGATATCTCGAATTTTCTCTTTAGTCCCATCGTCTTACTCACCTTTGCCCAGGTCCGGCCCACGACAAGGTGAACCTTGACATCCGCCGACTTGCCGGCCCCAGCCCGTTCTAGATGTAAGTGGGTCTCCTCGGCGAAACGGAGCCGCGAATCGCCGGCAAGGGTGATCTCCAGTCTCGAATTGCTCCCGACAACAATCTCATCGCCCCCCCAAAGGTTGGCCTTTTCCCTTAGAATCCGCCAAGTATCTTTGCCCTGGGGAAGGACCTGGACCTCACCTTCGAGATGGCTGACAACGGCCTCGCCCTTATCCACCTTAACCGTCAGGGGCCGTCCGGCCAACAAATCCCCCGGTATCAACCAGGTCAGCATGGCTATGAAATAGAAAGATAAAATCAGCTTGTACTTCATGAAGCTTCACCTTTTCTTCATGCATCCGGTCCCAGGGGGAGGGTTTCCATAGCCTTGGTAATTATCTCCTCCATTGCCGGCTCGAAGACTTGACAACTCTTCATGCGGAGGCGATCCCTGGTGATCTCAAAATTCCTCTCCGTAAGGGAATACTTGGTATTCCAGATGCTTTCGTTGGTCTTGGTGCTCCGCAAATCGAAAGTGGCCGTGACTTCGGTGGCGGCATAAAGGAGAAGAAAGGAGGTATCGCACTCGTTGAGGGTAACATAGAGGACGGCGTCCACGCCCAGCAGTTCACCTACCTGCCGGGGCGGCATGGTTTCCGGAGTGGGACGCCGATAGTCGTTAAAAAAAGGTGATAATTTCTCGTCGATCGCGTTCAGAGGGATTTTGGGATATCCCTGGAAATATACCGCCTCCAGTACCTTGTCCCGAAACAGCGCCGCCGCTTCTGCATTTTTCGATTGATTCGCCACCGGCAATATGGCAATGAGTCTCACGCCCCGTTTGTCATATTCCGGGGTCAGAAAATGGGGGATCTTCTTTGCGCATCCAGTTATCAGGCTGATCGCAAGCATGGCGATCAGCAGACAGCGACGGAGATTCCGTCCGCGTTCATTTTTCTTCATTTATTCTCTTCGCTTGTCCGGCGCCTTTTATGGATGTCGGGGGTCTCACTGCTTGAGTTTCTCGATCTCTTCCCTGATGATCCGTTCAGCAATAACCGGAAACAATTCGCGAACCAGCCTTTCCGTGGTTTCCTCCACCTTCTTGAGCATTTCTTCCTGAAGATTGGGATTCACCAGGGCGATCTTCGGTTTTCGCACCGACATGTCGCCAAGATCCGGATTCCCCTCTTCGACGACATCGACCAGATCATAGATCGTGTCCTCCGGTCCCCTAACCCGTTCGCTCATCCTGTCTCCTCCCAGGTTTTCGTCTCTGCTACCATACCCGCGATCACAGTTCAAGAAAATTTCCCTGTCAAAGCAATTTGGTAGATATTTTTCCGGGGAAGCCCCGTCATCTCCGTGACTCTCGCCACCCGGTCCCGTAAGCTGAGAGAAGCCTCCCGGCCCAACTCCCGGAGCATATCCATGAGTTCTTCATCGCTGTATCCCCGCTCCTTTTCTTGCCGGCCTCCAATGATCAGGGTGATCTCTCCTTTGAGGCTCCTCCCGGAAAGCGTCTCGAGAATCTCCTCGGTGCTGCCCCGGATAAACTCCTCGTGTAATTTCGTCAGCTCCCGGGCGACGACGATGGGTCGCGTTCCCATGAGCTTCCCGATGTCTTCCAGACACGACCGGAGCCGCCGCGGGGATTCATAAAAGACCATGGTCCGCTTCTCGGTACGGCATTCGTTCAGCATTCGCCGGCGCTGTCCGGGCTTCGCGGGCAAAAAACCCTGGAATACGAAGGCATGCATGGGCAGCCCCGAGGCGCACAGCGCCGCGACGACCGCCGAAACGCCAGGGACGGGAACCACCGGCATCCCGGCCTGCAGGGCCTCGCTGATCAGGAGATAACCGGGATCGGATATCCCGGGAGTCCCCGCATCGGAGACATAGGCGATGCTGCTTCCCGCCGCCAGTCGGTCGATAACGGTCCGCGACCGTTTCTTTTCCACGGCATCGTAGAGGCTGTAAATCGGGGTGTCAATCTGGTAAGCCTGGAGCAGCTTTCTTGTCCGGCGGGTGTCTTCCGCGTAGATCTCATCCACTTCCCGGAGGATGCGGATCGCTCGCAGGGTGATATCCTCGAGGTTGCCTATGGGCGTGGCCGTAACGTAAAGTTTTCCCAGGGATCTCTTTTCAAGGTTGTCAGTCATTTTTCCGGGCCGGCGGCCGTAAAGGGCTTTACGGCCGCTGCATTATCTTCTCCTTTCCGTGCCCTGCCCGCGTTGTGAGAGGCCTGAAACAAGGATTGATGTTCTTAATTGTCTTGACACTGCCAAGACGACCCTTTATATAACCGAAAATTTTCCGTTTTACCATCTGGAAACGCGACTTGGCTTGGCCGCTGTTTTCTCCCCTCCGCGGATACGGGAGAAAACAGGTGGCATATGTATTTTAACAAGGTCTTTCCGCCATGAAGATGAAACGAATATTGATCACCGGCGGCGCGGGTTTTTTGGGCTCCCACCTCTGCGACCGGCTCCTTGCCCAGGGTCACGACGTTCTGTGTCTGGACAATCTCTTTACCGGCAACAAGAACAATATCCGCCATCTGATCGGCCATTCCAACTTCGAGTTCGTCCGCCACGACATTACCCAGCCGATCTATTTGGAGGTGGACGAGATCTACAACCTCGCTTGTCCCGCCTCGCCGGTCCATTATCAGTACAATCCCATCAAGACCATAAAAACCAGTGTCATGGGCGCGATTAATACACTGGGGCTGGCAAAGAGGGTAAAGGCCAAGATCCTTCAGGCCTCGACTTCAGAGGTCTATGGCGACCCGGAAATCCATCCCCAGCACGAGGAATACTGGGGACGAGTCAATCCCATCGGTATCCGCAGTTGCTACGACGAGGGTAAACGGGCCGCGGAATGCCTCATGATGGATTACCGCCGCCAGAATGGATTGCGAATAAAAATAGTTAGGATATTCAATACATATGGTCCACGCATGGCCATAGACGATGGACGGGTGGTCAGCAACTTCATCGTTCAGGCCCTGAGGGGACAAGACATAACCGTTTACGGCGACGGATCCCAAACCCGCTCCTTCTGCTATTGCGACGACCTAATCGACGGCATCATCAGGATGATGGACACTCCCGATGAGGTCATCGGACCCGTGAATCTCGGCAATCCGTCGGAATTCACCATTTTCGAACTGGCGGAGAATGTGATCCGCCTCACCGGATCGACGTCCCGAATCGTCTTTCGGCCCCTGCCCCAGGACGATCCCGCACAGCGCCGCCCCGACATTGCCCGGGCGGAACGTCTCCTGTCGTGGCAACCTCGGGTGCCGCTGGCCGAAGGTCTCGCCAATACGGTCGCATACTTCCGGGAAGTGTTGTTTTCACAATGAACGCCACCCCGGAGATGATGTTCGATGTGCTCATCATCGGCGCCGGCGTTGTCGGCCTCGCCCTGGCTAGGCAACTGGCCCACCGGGACAGAAAACTGGTGGTCCTGGAAAGAAACGAGCGTTTTGGACAGGAAACGAGTTCCCGGAACAGCGAGGTGATTCATGCCGGGATCTACTATCCCCGAGAATTTCTGAAGAGTCGCCTGTGCGTGGAAGGAAACGGGCTTCTCTATGCCTGGTGCCGCCGCCATGACATCCCTCACGCCCGGATCGGCAAACTCATCGTCGCCGTCAATGAAGACGAGGAGGCGGAGCTTGCCCGCATCAAGGCTATGGCCGCCGGCAATGGTGTCTCGGACCTGGAAATTCTGGGGAAAAGGCGGCTCCGGTCTCTGGAGCCGGCGGTTGCGGCCCAGGCCGCCCTGATCTCGCCTACCTCGGGGATTGTGGACAGTCATCGCCTTATGCAGTCCCTGCTTGCCGCCGCGGAGACTCAAGGGGCGATCCTTTCCTGCCGCGCTGGCGTCACGGCTATCCACCGCATCGCCGGAGGCTACGAACTAGAAATAAACCACGGGGCGTACCGAGTGGCAACGAAGATCTTGATCAACAGTGCGGGACTCCACGCCGACGCCGTAGCCGCCCGGGCCGGAATCGACATCGACGCCGCGGGCTACCGTCTGCGGCCCTGCAAGGGCAATTATCTCCGTCCTTCCCCCTCCCCGTCGCTCCGGCATCTCGTCTATCCCCTTCCCCTGAAGAACAATGTCGGGCTGGGCATTCATGCCACCGTGGATCTGTCGGGTCGTATCCGTTTCGGACCGGATAGCCGTTACCTGAACGGTGAGGAAATCCGCATGCTGCAAGACGGCGAAATAGCCAAAACCAATCCCACCGCCGAGAAAGCCAATCTTTACGCCATCGACGAAGGCCGGGAAAAGGACTTCGCCGCCGCCGCCGGTAAGTATCTTCCAGGGATTACTGAGGCTATCCTCTTCCCGGACATGAGCGGCATCCGTCCCAAGCTGCAGGGTCCCGGCCAACCGGCAGCGGATTTCCTCATCCGGGAGGAGAGCGACCGGGGCTTTCCCGGGCTCATCGATCTCATCGGTATCGAATCCCCAGGATTGACTGCCTGTCTGGCTATTGCCGCCTACGTGGAAAAGAATTTTTTTTGATCCGGGAGAGAAAACCATGAAAACAAATCGTGATGTAGTAAATAAAAAGAACATCCTCTGCATCGGAGCGGGCTATGTCGGCGGACCCACCATGGCCATGATTGCCGCCAAGTGTCCCGACTACCGGGTGACGGTGGTGGACATAAATACCCAGCGGATCGCCGCCTGGAATTCCGCTAATCTGCCGATCTACGAGCCTGGACTGGATGAACTCGTCCGGACCGTGCGGGGGAGGAATCTCTTTTTCAGCACCGACATCGACGGGGGGATTCGCGACAACGACATCATCTTTGTCAGCGTCAACACCCCCACGAAGACCTTCGGCGCCGGTGCCGGCATGGCCGCGGATCTCCAGTACTGGGAAAAGACAGCACGTCAAATCCTGGAAAATTCCATCTCGAACAAAGTTGTAATCGAAAAGAGCACCCTACCGGTCAAGACGGCCCTGGCCATGGAGAGGATCCTCAATAGCCAGCCCAACGGCATTTCCTTCGATGTCCTGTCCAACCCAGAATTTCTCGCCGAAGGATCAGCGATTCATGATCTGGAAAATCCGGACCGCATCCTCATCGGCTCCCGGGAAACGGAGCGGGGAAGATCGGCCCGGAACTCCATTGTGGAAATCTACGCCCGCTGGATCCCCCGGGACCGGATCATCACCACCAATATCTGGAGCAGTGAACTGTCCAAACTGGTGTCCAACGCCTTCCTGGCCCAGCGGATCTCTTCCATCAACGCCATCTCCGCCCTGTGCGAAAAAACCGAAGCGGATGTAACGGAGGTGGCCCGCGCCGTGGGCATGGACAGCCGGATCGGCGCAAAGTTCCTCAACGCAAGCGTTGGCTTCGGCGGCTCCTGCTTCAAGAAGGACATCCTCAATCTCGTCTATCTCTGCCGGTTCTACGGTCTGGAAGAGGTGGCCGACTACTGGGATAGCGTAGTTAATATAAACGCTTACCAGCAGGAACGATTCATCATGAACATGATGACGGCCATGTTCAATACCCTGGCGGGTAAGAGGATCTGTATTTTCGGTTTCGCCTTCAAGGCCAACACGGGCGACACCCGAGAAAGCCCGGCGATCTTCATAGCCAAACGACTTCTGGAAGAGCATGCGGAAGTCGTGATCTCCGACCCGAAGGCCCTGGACAACGCCCGCATCGATCTGTCCGGACGGGCCGGCGTCCTGGATTACCGGGAGGACCCCTATGAGGCCGCCGCCGGCTGCCACGCTATCGCCGTCATGACGGAATGGGACATCTACCGCACCCTCGATTACGAGCGTATATATCGGGAAATGGCAAAGCCGGCCTTTATCTTCGACGGCAGAAACATCCTCGACCACGCGGCATGCTTTCGGATCGGCTTCAATGTATATCCCATCGGCAAGCCGTCGCTCACTCACTTCGAATCCTGAGGCACCGGGCTGACCGGACATAAGATTCGACGCTCACTGCCAACGCTTTCCAACGGTCCTACAGCGTCGGGAACAGGCGGGACATCCAAGGGGATTGCCAGCCTTCGCCGCCGGCTCGCGAAGGGGCTACCAACGGTAGAGGGAAACATCAGGGTCTCAGGGGTCACAGCCTATGTCATCGTCCAGGTTTTCACCACGCGCCGCCGCCTGTCGGGAAAGCTCATCGCAGCGCTCATTCTCAGGATTACCCGCATGACCCCGAACCCAGACGAATCTCACCTCGTGGCAGCGGCATAAATCCAGCAGCTTTGCCCAGAGATCCGGATTGAGGGCCTTTTCCGACTTGTTACGCATCCAGCCGTTTTGCTGCCACCGTCGCGCCCAGCCTTTGGTCATGGCATTGGCCAGATACTGGGAATCGGTAAATAATGTCACCCGGCAGGGAACGGTCAGCGCCTTGAGGCCCACAATGGCGGCGGTTAGTTCCATCCGATTGTTCGTAGTCAGGCGACAGCCGCCCGACAATTCTTTCCTTGTCCGCCCATAGATCAAAACTACGCCATAGCCCCCGGGACCAGGATTCCCCAGGCAGGCCCCGTCGGTATAAATTGTTACCTCCTTACAGCGGGCGTTCTTCTCTACAACCATAACTTCTCCTCGGTACGGTCCATGACCCGTCGGGGTCGATACTGCAGGAACCATCCCCGGCTTATATTGGAGATCACCAGCCGGATAAGGATTGGCTCTCCCTGGCCCGGATACCCATGACCGGCACCACTATCATCCTCGACTTCTCCCTGTCGGGGAGGGAAGACTGGGTATTCCCATGAAAAATAACGACGTTTTCCGCCAAAATATCCCTATGGAAGCTCCGGATCACAGCAATATACAAGCTATTGATATTTAATATATTTTACCATAAAAATCCGGAAAGGCGCTTGTACCCGCAACTTCCGTTATTTCCCAATGATATCAATCAGTTTATATGTATGTAATTTACATAATTCATGGTCGAATGTCGTTATGAGAATGGAATGCCACTGAAGATCGGATGCCATTCCGACAAGTGGGCGGACATGACCGTGCGGCGACCATGACGATGACGAGTCCTAGCATCGCCGAAATAAGCACTTAATGATCATAATATGATTTAATCCGTCAATATTTCTTTATTAGCCACGGGACGAGAAACAAAAAAAGGGGCTTCCGGCTATCTACCTGAATCCCCTTGATTTTCTGGTGGGCCTTGGGAGACTCGAACTCCCGACCAATTGATTAAGAGTCAACTGCTCTACCAACTGAGCTAAAGGCCCGGTATTGCTGAAGAGAACCTATTTTTTTATATCTGGCGCGCCTGGTACGACTCGAACGTACGACCAACAGATTCGAAGTCTGCGACTCTATCCAACTGAGCTACAGGCGCCTTTTTAATGCAATCAATGGGGTGAGTGAAGGGATTTGAACCCTCGACCTCCGGGGCCACAACCCGGCACTCTAACCAACTGAGCTACACCCACCATATTCGCTTGGTACGCCTGGAGGGATTCGAACTCTCGACCCACGGATTAGAAGTCCGTTGCTCTATCCAGCTGAGCTACAGGCGCATGCTATGTAAAAGAGGGAGCCTAATATCTTTTTTGACGGCTTTTGTCAAGCATGAATCATATCCTTCGCGAAAATTAACGATCAACGCACATAGCCGGCGATTCCGTCGTATCGGTAGCCTTTTCTGTTGTAGCCCTCGCTCCGGGAGTCCGTGGTGAAAAAAAACTGTTCCCTGCCGATATGACGCCAGCGATGCAAAGGACGGGTGTTGGGCAGGCGGCTGGTGGCAATGTTGCCGATGGTCCCTTCCATGATGTAGTCTCGGGACAACTTCTCCCCCCCGCCGGCCTCATAGGAATAAAAGTGACATTGCTGACGGGGATTGTACCAGCGATAAAATTCCGTCGTCCCGGGTGTTCCCGGGCTGAAGAGGCGGAAGGCGATGCCGTCTTTCCGGTAATTACGCGCTGAGAGCATCCCGGCCTCTCCCTGGGGATTGGTCGTGAAGAGAAAGTCGTCCCCGTTGCGGTAACGATAAACGTCCAAAATCTTCGCCCCCGCTTCCGATGCCACTTCCGCATGGATCTCCACTACCGCGCTGCCGCCATTGGAATCTATTCGGAAACAGCGGCCATGGGCCCCCGGTTTCAGATTTGCCGTATCCACAGCGATATGCAGGTAATCGACCTCACGGGTCGTGACCCCCACATCCGGAAAGACCCGGACCCATTTCCCTTGGTCTTTCACCACTTCCCTCCCCAGGATCTTTACCCCCTCCACGACAGTTCTCCCCTGCTGGTTGACCAGGGTCAGGGTATGGGAACCAGGCGCCGGTGTTTCTGGCAGGAGGTATTCGGCAGCGGCGATCTGCTCACCGAATGCCTCCAGATTGCCGAGGGGACGGTTGTCCAGATACACCTTCATGGACCGGGCCAGCGGTGATTTCCAGAAATGGACGATGATCCCCGTTCCGGAATAATTGTACTTCAATACCGCCTTGTCCTGCGCCTCGGGATAGCCTTCGTTTTCCGTCCAGTTTCCTTTGAAATCCGCCGCTCCGCTCCGAGTCGGATCCGGGCGATAGGCGCCTGTTCCCGTTACCTCCGGACGGTGGAAGGAGTGATATTGCCCCGCGGCGGCTTCACCGTTCTCCCCGTCGGCGGGCCAGCGGGTTGGTTCAATTTTCCATTTCAGTGGCTGACGCCCCCGGTTGGTGATTTCGATCTTACCCTCCACCTGCCGGCCTGGTTCTAGAAGACCGAAATCGAGCCGCTGGGGACGGATGGCAAGCACCGGCTCCGGGGGATATTCCCGGATATGAAATGATAGTTCGATGACCTTCAGCTCTCCGGCAATATTGAAGGCTATTCCTTCTCGATGGGGCCCGGCGGCAATGAGCCGCTGATAGACGACCTGCATGTTTTCGAATTCCAGCTGCAATTGCACATTATAAAGATGTTGATGTCTACCGTTTTCACTCACCGGCGCCAGAGAAGACTTCATGGCAATATTGATCTTGGCGGGATGGCGGTGTGCGATAGTCCCTGTCAGGGGTTGCCCGGCTTTACAGGTCCATCCTTCCGGCGCCGCAATCGCCCAGTCTTTCCGTTCCGCATCCGCAAAGGTCATGATCGCCTGGCCTTTTTTGAATATGCCGGCGCCTACGTCCCCAAGGTCGATCGCCTCCGGATGGAGCAGGACCTCGGCGCTCCAGACCGGCGCCAAAGGCTGAATGGCTACCACCGCCAACAACACGGACCAAAGTATCCACCATGGTTTTTTTATCATCGGAAAGGGTTGAATGACAAACCTCCTCAAGGATTTCCGGTGCCCCATCCGCTCCGGTTTCCGGAGTCTCCCGACACTTTTCGGTCCGGGCAGCCGCGGGAATGGAAAGAGAAAAATTTCCATCTTGCCGATTTTACTTCCCCCAGAGTTCCCTCCGGCGCTCCTTTATCGGAAATGCTTCTCATTGACAACAGATATTTGCCGTCAGCTGTTATATGATTGAAAAAAATCCATATTATCGACTCTCATGAAATACCTTGACAGCGTTTGGAGATGAGATATATCGTGCAGCGGTTTCTTCGGCAACAATGTTCCGGCCGGCTATGCCCTCCTGATTGACCCCGGGGAGACGACTTCAGTTTATTCCGGTATGTTCAACCTTCATTAACGCCGAAGCGGCAGGATTGGAATGTGACGCAACAACCTGAAAACATGAAATACTGGCTGGCCCTCCGGTATGTGGAAGGATTAGGCAACATCGGTGTTCGGAATCTCCTCCAGAGTTTCGGCGCCCCCGAACGGATCTTCCGGGCGCCATTGAACATGCTGGCTGCCGTACCTGGCATCGGCGCCAAAACAGCAAGAAATATTAATGATTTCAATCTCTGGGAGCGAGTTGCCGCGGAGTTGGACCGGGCGGCGGAATTGCCGGCTACTATCATGACCTGCCAGGACCCCCGCTTTCCGAGACGGCTCCTCTTCATCTACGACTTTCCCTTTCTCCTCTACGTGCAGGGAGAGCTTCGGCCCGACGATATCAATATTGCCATGGTCGGTTCGCGGATGGCCAGTGCCTACGGCAAATTCACCACTGAACGCCTCAGCCGCGAGCTGTCTCTGCACGGCGTCACCGTGGTCAGCGGCATGGCGCGGGGGATCGACACGGCCGCCCATCGGGGCGCACTGTCGGTGAAGGGCAGAACCATTGCCGTTTTAGGCTCGGGAATCGACGTGATCTATCCCCCGGAAAACGAGGGGCTGGCCCGGAAGATTGCCCAAAGCGGCGCCGTAGTATCGGAGTTCCCCCTGGGGACTCCCCCCAATGCCACGAACTTTCCCGCCCGGAACCGGATCATCAGCGGCATGTCCCTGGGGGTGGTGGTGGTCGAGGCCACGGAAAAGAGTGGTTCCCTGATCACCGCCCGGATTGCTCTGGAACAGGGACGCGAGGTGTTCGCCGTTCCCGGGGGAATCGACGCGGCCGGTTCCCGGGGAACGAACCGCCTCATTAAGGAGGGGGCGAAACTCGTCGAAAACATTCATGACATCCTCGATGAAATCAAACCGCAGGCCACTTTTTCGGAGGACGCGCCGGAGGAGGTAAAGCCACTGCCACCGGCCGCCGCCGTTTTTCCCCCGGGTCGCGCACCGTGGCGAAGGCCCGCGATTAGCGGCAAGGAAGGACTTGTTATTGACCATCTCTCCTCCTATCCCCGCACCGTCGATGATCTCATCGCTGCCACGGGTCTTGCCGCATCGGAAGTTCTGCCCGCCCTGCTGCAGCTCGAACTGCGGGGACTGATCCGGCAGACACCGGGAAACAAGTATATCCTTCAGGAGTAAATACATGCCTTCTTCATTAGTTATTGTGGAATCGCCAACCAAGGTGAAGACCATCAAGAAATTTCTTGGCCCTGATTTTGAGGTACGGGCGACAATGGGCCATGTCAAGGATCTGCCCAAGAGTTCTCTGGGAATCGATCTGGAACGCGACTTTACTCCAAGTTATGGTGTAATCGACAGCAAGAAAAAGGTCATCGCCGAGATCAAGAAGGCGGCGCAAAAAGCAGAGCGAATCTTCCTCGCCCCCGACCCGGATCGGGAAGGAGAGGCGATTGCCTGGCATCTAGCCGAAGAAATCGGCAGTAAAAAAAGACAGCTTCACCGCGCCCTCTTCAACGATCTGACCAAGAAGACCGTTCTGGACGCCATCGCCAACCCCATCGCCCTCGACCGGTCGAAATTCGAGGCCCAGCAGACAAGACGGATACTTGATCGCCTCGTGGGCTACAAGATCAGCCCGCTTCTTTGGGAGAAGGTCAAACGGGGCCTCAGCGCGGGGCGGGTGCAATCCGTGGCAGTGCGCCTGATCTGTGATCGGGAGAAGGAAATCGGCTCCTTTGTCTCCGAAGAGTACTGGAACATCACAGCCTCCCTGGCCGCCCATATGCCGCCGCCGTTCGACGCCAGGCTCGTCAAGATCGCCGGCAAGAAGGCCAGGATCGGCGATAGCGAAGAGGCAAACCGGGTGTTGCGGGAGCTGGGGGAACTGGATTTTGTGGTCACCGGAGAGGAGAAGAAAGAGGTCAAGCGCAATCCCCTGCCCCCGTTCACGACCAGTAAGCTCCAGCAGGAGGCTTCCCGGTGGCTCCGCTTCTCCGCAAAGAAGACCATGAACGTAGCCCAGCAGCTCTATGAAGGGGTTGAACTCGGTCCGGAAGGTTCGGTAGGCCTGATCACCTATATGCGCACCGATTCGGTGCGCATATCCGAGGAGGCCCTACAGGAGGTTAGAAATTACATCCGGGCTTCCTATGATCCTGACTTCCTGCCGCCAAAACCAAGGCACTTCAAGAACAGCGCCTCGGCCCAGGACGCCCACGAGACCATCCGCCCTTCTTCGTTGCAATACCGGCCCGGCGAAATCAAGAGTCACCTTACCCCGGATCAGTACAAGCTCTATCTCCTCATCTGGAACCGCTTTGTCGCCAGCCAGATGTCCCCGGCCCGTTACGATCAGACGGTTATCGACATCGCGGCGGGGGTCTATGAACTCCGCGCCCTGGGCTCCATCTTGAAATTTTCCGGTTTTTCCGAAGTTTATCGTGAAGGCAAAGACGATAACGGCGGCGAAGGAGAGGATGAAATGGGCCGGCTTCTTCCCGAAGTGGCCATCGGCGAAGTCCTGAAACTAACAGCCCTCACCCCGGAACAGAAATTCACCCAGCCCCCGCCCCGGTTTTCCGAAGCCACCCTCGTCCGGGAATTGGAAGAAAAGGGGATCGGCAGGCCCAGCACTTACGCCGCGATCCTCGCCACCATCCAGGACCGGGAGTATGTCCGCCTGGAAAAAGGTAGATTTCATCCCACCGATCTGGGGATGCTGGTTACCGAACTACTGGTGGAAAACTTCCCGAAGATCCTCGATGTATCTTTTACCGCCTCCTTGGAAGACCGGCTTGATCGCATCGAGGAGGGCAAAAACGAACGCATCGAAACACTGAAGGATTTTTACGCCGAATTTGCCCGGGAACTGCAGGTGGCGGCGGGAAAGATGAAGAGTCTCAAGGGCAAGGGCATCCCCACGGACATGGTTTGCGAAAAATGCGGAAGCCCCATGGCAATCAAATGGGGGAGGAACGGCCGTTTCATCGCCTGCACAAACTACCCGGATTGCAAAAACACCATGAATATCCCCGAGGCTGGAAACGGTACGGAGGGGAAAAATGGCGAAGGCGTCCCGGAACTTACCTGCGAAAAATGCGGTCGGACCATGGTGCTGAAACAGGGAAGATTCGGTAAGTTCATGGCCTGCTCCGGCTATCCCGAATGCAAGACGACGGTAAAAATCACCGCGGCGGGCGGGGAACCCACTCCGCCGAAAGAGGAGGTCCTCACCGACAAGATCTGCGAACAATGCGGAAAACCGCTGGCCATAAAATCTGGCCGGTATGGTAAATTTCTCGGCTGTACGGGGTATCCCGCCTGCAAAGTCATCCATCCCCTCCACTTGGACATCCCCTGCCCGGAGCCGGGCTGTAACGGATTCCTTTCGGAACGACGATCAAAAACGGGAAAAATATTCTACGGCTGCACCTGCTATCCCGAATGCAAATTTGTTACCTGGAGCCGGCCCCTCCCCGAGGCCTGTCCGTTGTGCAACGCCCCCTTTCTGGTGGAAAAGCGCACCAAGACGGGAAGTTATAAACAATGCCACCGTAAGGAATGCAAATACAGGAGTGATCTGGTCGTCCATGCCCCATAGAGGACAGGCATTGATAATCGGCGGCGGCCTGGCGGGATGCGAAGCGGCTTGGCAGTTGCTCTGCCGTGGCTGCCGCGTAACCCTCTGGGAAATGAAGCCGGAGCGATATTCTCCGGCCCACTCCTCTCCTGATCTGGCCGAGCTGGTTTGCAGCAATTCCCTGCGCTCGGGAGATCCGGCCAGCGCCGCCGGGCTTCTCAAGGAGGAGATGCGGCGCCTGGGTTCGCTGTTCATGGCCGCCGCCGACCAGACGTCCCTACCGGCCGGGAAGTCTCTCGCCGTGGACCGGGAGCGTTTTTCCGCCTACATCCAGGAACGTCTCTTGGCCTGGGGGGAACGATTTCAGCTCGTCCGCCAGGAGCTTACCGAGCTTCCCACCGCCACCCCCGCCATTGTCGCCACCGGTCCTCTCACCTCCGATGCCCTGGCCGCGGCGATTCAACGCCTTACGGGTCGGGAATGCCTGTATTTTTACGACGCCATCGCCCCGATCGTCACCGCCGATTCCGTAGATCCGAACCGTAGTTTCTGGGCCTCCCGCTATGATCCTTCAAGCGCGGAAAACGCCGGCGACTACCTGAACTGTCCCCTGGATGAGGAGACCTATCGTGCCTTCCGAGAGGAGATCCTCACCGCCGATAAATTTCCCCTACGCAGCTTCGAAAACCCTCGTTATTTCGAAGGCTGCCTCCCCGTGGAGATCCTGGCGCAGCGGGGTTCCCGGACCCTGCTCTTCGGTCCCATGAAACCCGTGGGGCTCACGGATCCCCGGACCGGCCGACAACCCTGGGCAGTTGTGCAGTTACGGCGGGAAAACGCAAGCGGCACCCTGCTCAACATGGTGGGATTCCAGACCAAACTCACCCGGCCTGAACAAGAGCGGATCTTTAGGATGATCCCCGGCCTCGTCCAGGCGGAATTTGCCCGGTACGGTAGCATCCACCGAAACACCTTCCTCCGTTCTCCGGGCTTGATCAACGACCGCCTGCAGCTCATCTCACACCCCCACCTATTCTTCGCCGGGCAGCTGACGGGGGTGGAGGGATATATGGAATCAGCGGCAATGGGTCTTTACGCCGGCATCAGCCTCGGGAGGATGTTGACGGGGGGTGAACTGTCACCACCTCCGGATACGACGGCTCTGGGGAGTCTGATCCGACATATCACCACGGCGGGAAAAAATGATTTTCAGCCGATGAACATAAACCACGGCCTCCTGCGCCCCCTGTCTCTAAGGATAAAAAAAAGAGAGCGGGGGCGTGAATACGCCCGCCGCTCCCTCGCCGATCTTTCCGCCTGGATGACCGCCCAGGGGATCGAAGTCCTGCCCGACTGACGCCTCAGTCTCTATCGGCCTTTGAAATTGGCCGGACGGCGCTCGATCAAGGACATGACCCCTTCCGCCGCATCTTCCGTCTTCATGATCTTCAGCAGCTTCGGCATGATCTCCCGGACGCCCGCCGCAAATCCCTCGTAGGTTGCCGTCTTGGCCAAAGCGAGCGTGTCCTGGACCGCCAGGGGCGCTTGGGAGGCGATCTTTTCCGCAATCTCCAATGCCTTGGCAAATTGCTGTCCCGGGGCGACGATCTCTTGAACCAGACCAAAACGGTAGGCATCCTGGACGTCGAACTCGTCGCCCGTGAGGAGGTAGCGCATGGCGTTACCCCAGCCGGCCGTCTTGGCTAGGCGGATCGTCCCGCCCCCGAAGGGGAAAATTCCCCGCTTCACCTCCAGTTGGGCGAAACGGGTATCGGCGGTGGCGACGACGATATCGGCCGCCAGAGACAGTTCCGTCCCCAGGGTATAGCAGCGTCCCTGCACGGCGATCACCAGCGGCTTGGAGAGCATACGTCCATGGACCCCCCATGGATCCACGGCTCCTTCGGGGATGAAGGGTTCCCCCTTGGCCACATGAGGCGCCACATCGCCCAGATCGAGACCTGCCGTGAAATGGTCGCCTTCGGCATACAGAACGGCGCAGCGCATCTCCCGGTCCTCCTCGTATTCCCCGAACGCCCGGGACAAATCCACCAGCATATCCCAGGTAAAAGCATTCATCTTAGTAGCCCGATGGACACCGATCAAAAATACATAACCCTTCTTTTCCCGGCTGATGGTTCCTTCTTTTATTTCACTCATTAATTAGCTCCTTGTTCTATTGGCTGCGCCGTGAAGGCATTATCATTGGTCGGGGCGGAGGGATTTGAACCCCCGACATCCTGCTCCCAAAGCAGGCGCGCTACCAGGCTGCGCTACGCCCCGCACATCCATGTAATGGCGAGTCCCGATGCCTCCCACTCAACGACGTAATTCGGGAAAGACATGGTCCTGTAAATATTTTTTCAAGGCCAGGACGGCTTGCGACCGGTGGCTGGCAAGGTTTTTTTCTTCCGGTGTCAGTTCCGCCACCGTCTTTCCCAAAGCGGGCACATAAAAGAGCGGATCGTAGCCGAAACCGCGGCGGCCCCGCAATGTCTCACCGATTTGCCCAGGCCAGCGGCCGGTAAATTTCTCGTAAGTACCATCCGGCCGGTAAAGGACCAGAACACAGCAAAAAGCGGCACCCCGTTCGTCCCCGGGAACCCCCCGCATCTCGGCTAGGAGTTTCCGGTTGTTTTCGTCATCCGTCGCGTCCTCCCCGGCGTACCGGGACGAATATATCCCTGGGGCGCCGTTTAGCCGGTCCACCTCCAGGCCCGAGTCGTCAGCCAGGACCGTCTTGCCGGTATAGGCAGCCAGGCTGCGGGCCTTTTTCAAAGCATTGGCCAGGAAACTGTCGCCGTCTTCAAAAACCGCCGGTGCCTCCGGATAATCACTCAGGGAAAGGATATCCAGGGGCAGATCGGCGAGCATCGCCCTGAGCTCCTCGACCTTGCCCCGATTCTTAGAGGCGATGACCAAATGATATGGGGCCGCCATTTAAATGCCTTCCCGAATCCCCCGGGCGATGGCCTGGGCAATGCCCTGACGGCTTTTTTCATCGTCAAGCTTTTTACGGTTCTCCTTGTTGGTAATAAACCCGATCTCGATGATAACCGCCGGGACATTTATCCCCTCCAGCAGCGGCAGGGGAGCCTCCCGAAGCCCCCGGTTCTCCTTAGGAAAGATCTCCGCAAGCTGCTTCTGAATATGCTGGGCTACCCGGACGCTGTCGTTTAGATGCTTGTTTTTGGTCATATCACCGATAATCGCCGCCGGATCGTTGCGGTCCTCTTTCCCGGTTTTAAAACCCGGAAAATACAGTTCATATCCCCGGGCCTTACCGCTGAAACCGGCATTGGCATGAAGACTGATCACCAGGGCGGGATTCGTTTTCCGGATCAATTCGCTTCGCTCTTTCACCGACACATCCTTGTCGGCGGATCTCGTCAGCAACACCCGGCGATAGCCCGACGTGGCCAATTCCTTCTGCAGGGCCAGGGCGAGGCGCAGATTCAGATCTTTCTCGTAGGTCTTGTCCGCGATCCTGACGCCCAAGTCCGATCCGCCATGCCCGGCGTCAATGACAATCGCCCGGTCGCCGCGTTCCGGCTGCGATCGGGACAAACCCGGCATCCCGTAGAGGACGACGGCGCAGATTATTGTTAACACAGCGACAATCCTGAATCTATACATGGGTTCCACCTTTAAGCGTGGGCGGTACATACTTCATATTATCCCCGGCTGTCAACATGGAAGACTCCCTCATGACTTCTTCGTCCGTTCTATGGACAGCACACACTTCACCTTCTTGACTGCCGCCGCCACCCGGTTGAATTCTTGGAGATCGTGGACTTCGATGCGGAAATTGCAGATCGCCCGTAGATCCTGGGTGGTTTCCACCTCGGCATGACTGATGTTTATATCCAGGGCGGAGATAACGGAACTGACCTCGGCGATCACCCCCTTTTTGTCCTGGCAGATGACGAGGATATCCACGGGATAGGTCTGTTTGTCCTTTATATTCCAAGACACCTCAACAAAACGTTCGGGGTCCAGTTCCTGAAGGTTCGCGCATTGGCTGGTATGAATCGTAATCCCCCGCCCCCGGGAAATATATCCCACGATCTCGTCGCCGGGGATGGGATCGCAACAATGGGCGAACTTCACTAGGACGTCCTCGATCCCCGTAAGGGAGATGCCCAGCGAGGCGACGCTTTTCGCCTTCTTTCGGATCTTGTCCGCGGCCGGTTCTTCGGTCTTGACGGCCGCTTCCGGGACAAAGCGGTTGACGAGGTGTTTGGCGGAAATGCGACCGTAGCCGATGAGGGCCATCAAGTCATCTGGCGTGGAGATGCTCTGCTCCTCATAGATGCCCTTGAGATCGTCGGATTTCAGGAACTGCGATAATTTTAGGTTCTGCTTCTTGAATTCCCGCTCCAGGATCTCCCGGCCGATCTCAATACTCCGCTTCCGTTCTTCTGTCTTGATCCAGTTCTTAATTTTGGACCGGGCCCGGGAGGTCACCGCCCATTTCAGCCAGTCCTTCCCGGGATGATGACCCGCCTGGGTGATGATCTCCACGGTGTCACCGTTTTGCAGTTCATACTTCAACGGCACAATGCTCCGGTTCACCCGGGCGCCGATGCACTGATTGCCCACATCGGTATGGATGCTGTAGGCGAAATCGAGGGGTGTGGCGCCTTTGGGGAAAGACTTCACGTCGCCACCCGGTGTAAAGACGTAAACCTCGTCGGGAAAGAGGGCCAGTTTGAGATTGGCCATGAATTCACGGGGGTTTTCCACCTCCTGTTGAACCTCCAGAAGTTCCCGGAGTTTCATGATCTGTTGATCATCCGAACCCAGATCCGCGCGGCGCTCCTTGTAGCGCCAGTGGGCCGCTATTCCCTCTTCCGCCCATTCGTGCATCTGGCGGGTCCGGATCTGAATCTCCACGCGCTCCCCGTAGGGACCGATGACCGTCGTATGGAGCGACCGGTAGCCATTGGCCTTGGGCATGGCGATACGGTCCTTGAAACGGCCGGGAACTGGTTTCCAGAGGGCATGGACGATGCTCAGGGCCTCGTAGCACTCCTTGTCCTTGTCGGTGTCCAGGATGATCCGGAAAGCGATAAGGTCATAAACCTCGTCGAAATCGATCCGCTGGTTCTTCATCTTGGCGTAGATGCTGTAAAAGTGCTTGGCCCTTCCCTCCACATCCCCCTGAAGGCCGTACTTGGTGATTTCCTTGGCGATGATCCCCCGTACCTCTTCGGTATACTGCTCCCGTTGTTCCTTCTTCTTGTCGATCCGGCGGGCGATTTCATAATAGGCGTCGTTGTCGAGATAGAAGAAGGACAGATCTTCCAGTTCGACCTTCATCCAGTTGATTCCCAACCGGTTGGCCAGTGGGGCGTAGAGTTCCAGGGTTTCCGTGGCGATGTAGCGTTGTTTTTCCAGGGTTTGGAAATTCAGGGTCCGCATATTGTGCATCCGGTCCGCGAGGCGAACAATGAGGATCCGGAGGTCGGCGGACATGGCGAGGATCATCTTCCGGAAGTTTTCCGCCTGCCGCTCCTCCTGGGAACCGAAGGTGATCTTGCTAATCTTGGTCAGGCCGTCCACCAGGAAGGCCACATCCTTGCCGAAAGCCTCCTCGATCTGCTCGATGGTGGTCAGCGTATCTTCCACCGTATCATGGAGCAGCCCGGTAATGATGGTCGCCGCATCGAGCTTCATGTCGGCAAGCATGCCGGCGACTTCCATGGGATGGGTAAGATAAGGCTCGCCGGAAAGCCGCATCTGCCCCTGATGGACGGTGGCGGAAAACACGTAGGCCTTCTCGATCATCTCCTGATCCGCTGGTATCAGGTAGGATTGGGTTTTATCGAGGATGTCGGTTATGCGGAGCATATGATTGTTGATAATTTCCGTGTTTGCGAACGATTCCCGAACGGTAAGCGCTTCTCCGTCAGGCGAGACAAGAAAAGGCGGCGCCCCATCAGACCCTTGACATATAATTTTGATATAAACGCCGAGATGTCAAGTCGCCCCGTGGAACTATTGGAAACACACCGTTCGGCTCATGGAGGGGGTTCCATACCCCGATGATTCTTCCGTCCTACCGGAGGTGATCAGAGGGAATGTACCGCAGCGACGATTTCCGCCTTCGCCTCGTTCCTGTACAGGACGTTCGTCTCCCCGGTGCTTCTCAGTTTGAGTTCCACCTTCCCCAGAGCCAGATTTTTGGGACCGACGGTCACCCGCATAGGGATGCCGATAAGGTCAGCGTCCTTGAACTTCACCCCGGCCCGTTCGTCCCGGTCGTCTAGGAGGACATCTACACCCTCCGCCGATAGTTCCGCGTAAAGTTCCTCGGCGGCCGTCGCCAGGGAATTTTCTTTCATGTTCACCGGGGTGATGATGACGTGAAAGGGGGCGACGGCCAGAGGCCAGATGATGCCGTTGCCGTCATGGCTCTGTTCGATGCACGCCGCCACGGTGCGTCCCACGCCAATCCCGTAACAGCCCATGACCATGTACTGTTCCTGCCCCCGGTTGTCGAGATAAACGGCCTTCATGGCCTTGCTGTACTTCGTCCCAAGCTTGAAGACATGCCCCACCTCGATGCCCCGGGCGAAACGGATTTCCCGGCGGCAGCGCGGACAGGGATCGGATTCCCTGATGACACGCAAGTCGGCAAACTCCGCCACCTGGAAATCCCGCTCGAAGTTGACGTTTTTTAGGTGATAGTTCTCCTTGTTGGCCCCCACGACCATGTTGTGCAGACCGATCAGTGAATAATCCGCCAGAACGCGGCATTTGATACCGATGGGGCCGACGAACCCTCGGGGGGAACCCGCCGCCGCCTGGATCATGTCGTCCATGGCCATCTCCAGGACTTCGCAGCCGAGGATATTTTTCACTTTGATCTCGTTGACCTCTTCATTGCCTCGGACCAGGACGGCGACCGGGACATCGTCGGCTCTAAAGATCAGGGTTTTGACCACCTGTTCGGGAACGACGCCAAGAAAGGCGCAGACCTCCTCAATGGTCCTGACCTCCGGGGTATACACCTCCTGTAAGGATAAAAGAGGTGCCTGTGTATCTTCCGTTTCGGGTCGGGCGATCTCCGCCTTCTCCATATTCGCCGCGTACCCGCACCCCTCGCAGTAAGCCATGGCATCCTCTCCCGAATCGGCGATAACCAGGAATTCATGAGAGTAACTGCCGCCGATGCTCCCCGTGTCGGCCTCCACCGGCCGGAATTTGAGCCCGCACCGGGTAAAGATTCGGCTGTAGGCTTCGAACATCTTCTGATAGCTCTCATCCGCCCGTTCGGCATCGACGTCAAAGCTATAGGCGTCCTTCATGGAAAATTCCCGGCAGCGCATCAGCCCGAAGCGGGGGCGGATCTCGTCGCGGAATTTGTTTTGGATCTGATAGAGATTTAGAGGCATCTGCCGGTAGGATTTGACCTCGTTACGGACGATGTCCGTAACAACTTCTTCATGGGTGGGGCCCAGGCAGCATTCCGAATCCTTGCGATCCCGGAAACGGAGAAGCTCCTTGCCGTAAAAGCTCCACCGCCCAGACTCCTTCCACAGCTCCGCCGGCTGGACCGTGGGCATAAATATCTCCTGGGCACCGGCTCGGTTCATCTCTTCCCGGATGATCTGTTCCACCTTTCTGATGACCCGATAGCCCAGAGGCAGATAGGAATATACTCCGCTGGTCAGTTTCCGGATCATTCCGGCCCGCAGCATGAGTTGATGGCTGATCACCTCCGCGTCAGAGGGCATTTCCTTGAGAGTCGGCAGAAACATTTGTGAGTATCGCATCATGCCTCCTTTTTTTCCTGTATTATCAATCGTATTTCCGCCAGCAGCTCGGTGGCGAAGTCCGTTTCCTTGACCTTTCTGATGATCTTCCCCTTCCGGAAGAGCATCCCCGCCCCCCGGCCGCCGGCGATGCCTACGTCGGCTTCCGCCGCCTCTCCCGGCCCGTTGACTACGCAGCCCATGACGGCCACCTTGACATAGGTCCGCTCACCCCGGAGGCACCTTTCCACGGTTTTGACAAGTTTCGGCAGATCAATCTCGCACCTCCCGCAGGTAGGGCAGGAAATTATTTCCGGACCGACAAGACGGAGCTTCAAGGCCCGGAGGATCCCATAGGCGATGGGCAGCTCACGAACCGGATCGCCGGTGACGGAAACCCGGATGGTGTCGCCAATGCCCCGGTGAAGGAGGGCGCCGATCCCTAGAGCGGATTTGATCGCGGCACTCAACATGGTCCCCGCTTCGGTTACGCCGAGATGAAGGGGATAGTCCACCTGGTCTGCGAGGAGGCGGTAGGCGCTGATGGTAGTGGGGACATCCGAGGATTTCAGAGAAACCTTCAAGCGGAAAAAGTCCAGATCCTCCATAAGCCGGATGTGGGCTAGGGCACTTTCGACCAGGGCCGCAGCCGTGGGTCCGCCGTGGCGAGCCAGTACTTCCCTCTCCAGGGAACCGGCATTGACGCCGATACGGATCACCGTCCCCTGATCACGGGCCGCCCGGACAACCTCGGGCAGAGCGCTTTTTTTCATATTCCCGGGATTGATGCGGATCCCCTCCACGCCCGTCGCCATTGCCATCAGGGCCAGGCGTTGCTGGAAGTGGATATCGGCGATCAACGGGATGCGGATCCGCTTCCTAATGGCGGGCAAGGCCGCCGCCGCCGCCTCGTCTGGAACGGCGACCCGGACGATTTCACAACCGGCCCGTTCCAGTCTGCGGATCTGGGCCACCGTTTTCCCAATGTCCCTAGTGTCCGTGGACGTCATGGACTGGACCGAAACCGGCGCACCACCGCCAATCTGTACTCTTCCTAAAAAAAGTTTCCTGGTCAATCTTTTTTCGTCTTTATTCATCGTCTTTCCCGCCCGCGCCGTGCGGGTCGTCGCTTGTGGTTAAACTAACCAAGGCGGCCCAGGGCCCGGGCGATCCGGGCGACCCCCGCCTCGATCAGTTCCCGGGAGGTGGCATAGGACAGGCGGATATAATCGTCCGCCCCGAAGTCGGCGCCGGGCACCACGGCCACGTCGGCTTCGTCGAGGAGATATGCCGCCAGGGAGGTGGAATCGTCGATGACCTTCTCCTGAAAGGAGCGGCCGTAAATCTGGGCTACATTGGGAAACACATAAAAGGCGCCCTGGGGATTGGGACAGGTAAAACCCGGAATCTTATTCAGGGCAGCGACGATCACGTCCCGCCGTTCCCGAAAGGCCTTCACCATCATCCCCACGGCCTCCTGACTGCCGTTGAGGGCCTCCACCGCCGCCTTCTGGGCAATCGACGCGGGATTCGAGGTATTCTGGCTCTGAAGCTTCGTAACCGCGGCGACAATGGGCTCCGAACCGGCGGCATAACCGATCCGCCATCCCGTCATAGCGTAGGCCTTGGAAACACCGTTCACGATCACCGTGCGGTCCTTCATCTCCTCGGAAACGGCGGCGATGCTGAAGAACTCGAACCCGTCGTAAATGATCTTCTCATAGATGTCGTCGGAAATGACGGTTATCTCCATAGTGGCCAGGACGGCGGCTAGGGCCGTCAACTCTTCCCGGCTATATGCCGCTCCGGTGGGATTGGCGGGACTGTTGAGGATGAGGACCCGGGTCCGGTCCGTAACGGCCCCACGCAGGAGCTCCGGCGTCAGCTTGAAGCCCGCCGCTTGCTCGGTGGGGACAATGACCGGTGTCGCACCGGCCAAAACGACGATGTCGACATAAGAAACCCAGTATGGTGCCGGCACAATGACTTCATCTCCCTCTTCACACAACACCTGGATGAGATTGTAAAGGGTATGCTTGGCCCCGCAAGAGACGACAATCTGGGACCGGTTGTAGTCCAGGCCGTGATCGCGGGCCATCTTCGCGGCGATGGCGTCTTTGAGCTCGTCGATGCCCCCCACCGGAGTGTACTTCGTGAATCCGGACGCGATAGCCCTGACAGCGGCCGCCTTGATGTTTTCCGGGGTGTCGAAATCGGGCTCACCGGCACCGAAACCGATGATGTCCCGCCCCTGCGCCCGGAGTGCGTTGGCCTTCATGGTAATGGCCAGTGTGGGAGAGGGTTTGATACTCTGGATTCTCTTCGTTAATTTCATAAGTCCTCTCAATAGAAGTAAATATTATTATTTTTGGTGGTTATACTTAGCCTGTAAACGTGCGAGGACGGCGTCGGGAACCAGCCCCTCCACGGAGCCCCCCAAGCTCGCCGCCTCTTTGATGAGGTTGGAACTGGTGTAAAACCATTGGTAGCCCGTCATGAGAAACACCGTTTCCACATCTCTGTTGAGACGCCGGTTGATGAGGGCCATCTGAAATTCGTACTCGAAATCGGAGACGGCCCGCAGGCCCCGGAGGATAACGTTCGCCCCCCGACTCCGGACGTAATCCACCAGGAGTCCGGCGGAACAGTCCACGTGCAGGCGCTGTTCGTCCCGGCCCAGTACGTCCCTTATGAGGGCCATTCTCTCCTCGACGGTGAACAGGGATGTTTTGGCCGGGTTATAGGCAACCAAGACGATGAGTTCGTCGAACATCCTCAAGGCCCTGGTGATAATGTCGATATGACCGTTGGTAATGGGGTCGAACGACCCGGGGTAAACAGCGATTTTTTTCATCTCAATGTGGCTCCTCCAAGGTATGATCAAAAAAGGTCAGCACCGTGTCGCCGTGCCGCCGCTCCTTGCGGAGGGTGAATTTATGGCCGCCGACGGCCTCGGGGATCTCTTCCCTGACGGAACGCTGGACGATCAGCATCCCGCCTGCGGCGATGAGATTCCCCCGGCAACAACACTCTATTGTAGTACCGATCATGTCCCGCTCATAGGGAGGATCGGCAAAGACCAAATGGAAACTTTCTGCCCGCCTGCTAAGTATCGCCACGCCGCCGACGGCGTCCATGTTCAGGACGTGTGACCGTTCCTCCAGCCCCCAGGCAGCGAGCCGCTCTTTTAGCCTCCGGCTGGCGACGGGGTGCTTTTCCACAAACACCGCCGCTTTCGCCCCCCTGCTCAGGGCTTCCATACCTACGATCCCGGTGCCGGCGTAAAGATCGAGGAAATTGCAGCCGTTGAGAGGAGGAAGGAGATTGAAAAGGGATTCCCGGACGGCGTCCGGCGTGGGACGGATGCCACCGGTCTTGGGGGGCGGAATTCGTCTTCCCCGCATTTCGCCCCCAGTTATTCTCATATCTTGAATCTCCGTTTAAAAAACGTCCCGCAGTTGCATCCAAATGCTCGAAGACACTCTCACAGGTAGTCTCGAACCAGGATTTCCGCAATCTGGACGGCATTGAGGGCGGCGCCTTTCCTGAGGTTGTCGGAAACCACCCACATGTTGATGCCGTTGGTGATCGATTCGTCCTCCCGGATCCGGCCCACAAAGGTTTCATCACGACCGACAGCGTCAATCGCCAGAGGATACACCAGGTTTCTCGGGTCATCGACGATCTTCACGCCCGGGGCCTTCTCCAGCAGTTCCCGGACCTCGGCGGCGGTGATCTTTTTTTCGGTCTCGATGTTTATGGATTCCGAATGGGCATAGAAAACGGGCACCCTGACCGTAGTCGCGGTTACGGCGATCGAATCGTCTTTCATGATCTTCTTGGTTTCGTTTACCATCTTCATCTCTTCCTTGGTGTAGCCGTTGTCCAGAAAAACATCGATCTGGGGCAGGCAGTTGAAGGCGATGCGATGGGGATATACCTTAACGGCCGGTTCCCGCATCCCCAGCAGGGCGCGGGTCTGGTTGCTCAATTCCTCGATGGCCTTCTTTCCGGTCCCGGAGACGGCCTGATAAGTGGAAACGACGATCCGCTTAATACGGACGGCATCATGGATAGGTTTCAGGGCCACCACCATCTGGACGGTGGAGCAATTGGGGTTGGCGATGATGCCCCTCTGCTTGTACTGGGCGATCGCTTCGGGATTCACCTCGGGAACCACCAGGGGGATATCAGGCGCCATCCGGAAGGCGCTGGTGTTATCCACCACCACGCATCCCGCCCGGGCGGCCAGAGGGGCATACTTCTCGGAAACGCTGCCTCCGGCTGAGAAAAGGCCGATCCGGACATCCGTGAAAGAATCCTCCTTGAGGACTTCCACGGGAAGACTCTGCCCCTTGTATTCCAGGGATTTGCCCAGGGAGCGTTCGGAAGCGAGCAGGAGCAGCTTGGCGACGGGAAAATTTCTTTCCTCGAGAATCTTGACCATTTCGTTACCCACGGCGCCTGTGGCGCCGACTACTGCAACATTAAAGGCTTTCATATCTGTGTCTTCTCCTTACGGAAGTTTAATGGCTACTTTGCGGCCCCGTTTTCACCGCCGCACTCTTTTTCTCTGTCGCCGCCGACGTTCCTTTCCGGTATAGCTTGACTATCAGCCAGATGGGTCCCGAGAGGCTGTATCCCGCTACAAAGGTGAAAATCATGATCTGGGGCTCGGCGATTACCACTACCAGGATGCAGACAATGACGACAAAGGACATGAATGGCTTTTTAGCGAAGAAATTCAAGTCCTTGAAACTGTAATACTTTATGTTGCTCACCATGAAGAGGGCCAGGATAAAAACCGAGATCAGTACTAGGGGATGATGGAAATGCCCAACCCCTCCCAATTTGTAGTAGATCAGCACGCCCGTGGCAACTACCGCAGCGGCGCCGGGTATGGGCAGGCCATTGAAGACCCGGCTGTCAATAATGCCGATTTGGATGTTGAAGCGGGCCAGACGCAAGGCACCGCAGGTAACAAAAAGAAATGATACGACCCAACCCCAGCGTCCGAAATCCTGCAACGACCAGGTATAGGCCAGAAGGGCCGGGGCAACGCCGAAGGAGACGAGATCCGCCAGGGAATCGTATTCGGCGCCGAACTTGCTCGTCGTGTTGGTCATCCTGGCAATCCTTCCGTCCAGGGCGTCGAGAACGGCGGCAACCAGGATGGCGACGGCGGCAACCTCGAACAGCCCCTTCATAGAAGCGATCATGGAGTAGAAACCGGCAAAGAGACTGGCCGTGGTGAAGAGATTCGGGAGCACATAAATCCCCTTCTTCATCTTTTCTTTCTGAAAACGGGAATGTTCTTTCATGGCAATTCTCCTATGGGCGTTTCCCCGGCCCGCACCTTTTCTCCTACCTGGACACGGAGTTGGGCACGGGGGGGCATGAAGACCTCGAGCCGGGATCCGAATCGAATCAGGCCGAACCTCTCCCCCTTGTTCACCTTCATACCCTTGGCCGTCCAGCAGACGATTCTCCGGGCCACCAGACCGGCGATCTGAATGACGAGGATCTTCTCCCCTCCCCCGATATCGATGCGTAGGGCATTGCGCTCGTTATCCTCCGAAGCTTTGTCCAGATTCGCCGTAAGAAATTTTCCCGGATAATAGCGAATCTCATCGATTACGCCACCGAAGGGAATGCGATTGACATGGACGCTGAAGACGTTCATGAAGATGCTGACTTTGTTCAGTGGCCCCGGCAGCAGCTCATGGCCGTCCACCGTTTCGATGCGGATGACCTTGCCGTCCGCCGGGGAGATGATGGCCCGGGGATCAGCGGGAGGGGTACGCCGGGGATTGCGGAAGAACCATACCACCCAGAGGGTGGTCAGGCCGAAAACGACCGCCGCCCAAGTCCACTGGAAATAAAGGCAGACCGAAGTGATGAGGACCGCTGAGATGATGAAGGGCACGCCCTCCGGGGCGATGGGGCTGTCATGAGTCATGGTGTCTTTCTCTCTTCAGTTTAATTGATCACTCTTCAATTTTAAGGGAATTCAACCTCTCTGTCAACATCGGCGGTCATCTATTTCCGATAACGGGGTGCGTTTCATTAAAAATTGCCTCCCGGGGACCACGGTGGGACTCCTGGGACCCGATCTCCACATCCCGTCCCATGCGGACTCCGTCGGCGTTGCGCCGGTGTTCCGGGACCGTTCACATTTCCCGCCGGAGATACACCGGCGCCAGTTGAACGGCGGAATGGAGATCACCGGCCTCAGCCTTGCGGCGGGCGACAATCCCTACGGCAGCGGCGCTGATCCGGTGAAAATGTAGGGGGGCGAACAGACTCCGGCCTTCGGACCGGGCGCTAATAAGCTCTTTATAAACACCGGCGCCGCTGCCGACGAAGACCGCGTCCCCTTCGATCCGGTTCGGTATTTCCTCGGCGGCAAGCAGGCAGTCGGGGCTGAGGCATGTTAGAGAACCTGCGGTGTCGCTCCGGTAAAAACCGGCATACACCTGTCCACGTTTCGCATCGATCAAGGGACAGACAAGAGTCGGAAAGCCCGCCGCGTTGACCGCCAGGGCCTCCAGGGTGGATACGCCGGCGATGGGCCGGTCGTAGGCGAGGGCCAGGCCTTTCACCGTGCTTACCCCGATCCGGACGCCGGTGAAGGAACCGGGACCGACAGTGCAGGCGAAGAGATCCAGATCACCGATCCGGACGCCAGCCCCCTTCAGGAGATGATCGATGGCGGGAAGGAGGATTTCGGAATGATGACGTTCCACATCAAAAAATATCTCCCCCACCGTCACATCATCGCTCACGAAGGCAACGGAGACCGTCTTTCCCGAAGTGTCCAGGGCGAGCAATTTCATGGTTCGTTAGTAAATATCTTCGTGAAATCGTTTATAATCTTGATATCCAACCGGTCGATATCAATCATAATGACAAAGATCATCAGCATTACAAGGAGAACGAAACCGATCTGTTGCGCCCGTTCCCGGGTCTTCATGCCGACCGGCTTGCCCCTGACCGCCTCGACGAAGTAAAAAAGCAAATGGCCCCCGTCGAGAACGGGAATGGGGAGGAGATTGAGCACCCCGAGATTGATGCTCAGGAGGGCCATGAACAGGACGAAAGGTATGAGGCCTTCCTTGACCTGGGCGCCGGCCATCTGGGCGATGAGGATCGGACCGCCCAGGGTCCGGGGGGAGATTACCCCCTCCAGGATCTTGACGATGCTGATCAAGGTGAGCTTGGTAATGAACCAGGTCTGCTTCAGGGCGGTCCACATTGCCAGAGCTGGATTTTGGCGCTCGATGACCGTCAGGCTGGCCGGGGATACCCCGATCTTGAAAGAGGTCGTTTCCTCCCCGAAAATGTTCTTCCCTTTCATTTCACGAGGAACGATCTGCAACTCCAGTGGCACTCCCTGCCGGAGGACGGTGAACCTCATCTCCTTTCCGGCGCTCTCGGTTATCTTCACCGCCATCCTGTCCCAGCGCCCGACCGCATCCCCATCAATGGCCTGAACGACATCGCCGGGCTTCATCCCCGCCTCATAAGCCGCCGATCCCTCCTGGACGCCGCCGACGGTGGTGGTCAGAACGGGCACCCCGAGCATGTAAACCCCGGTAAAGATGAGAATCGCCAGCATGAAATTGAATAGCGGACCGGCGAAGACAATGGTGATCCGCTTCCACACCGATTGACGACTGAAAGAGCGCCGTTCCTCCTCCGCCGACAGCTCTTCCCCCTCCCCTTCCCCAAGGAGCTTCACATAACCGCCCAGAGGTACCAGGGACAGGAGGTATTCCGTTTCCCCGATCTTTTTGCCAATGAGCTTTCGGCCGAAGCCCAGGGAAAATTTCTGGACCCCGACGTCGAAATATTTCGCCATGAGGAAATGTCCCAGTTCATGGACAAAGATCAATATCCCCAAAAGCACGATAACCGATAAGATACTTATGCCAACCAATCTTTTTTCTCCTCGATCATTTTGACGGCCCGTTTCCTAGCCTCGCTGTCGGCGGCCATGATGTCCCGAAGCGTGGGCGCGAAGACGACTCGGTGCGATTTCATGACACCGGCGATAACTTCGGGGATATCGGTAAAGAGGATCCTTTCTTCCAGGAAGGCCTGAACCGCGATTTCATTGGCCCCATTGAGCACGGCCGGCATGGTTCCGCCGATCCGGAGGGCGTCGCCGGCCAATGACAGGCAAGGAAACCGGTCGGCGTCAGGGGGGTGGAACTCCAGGGCCGGAATGCTCCGGAAATCGAGAAACGCGCCGGTACCGGCCAGTCTCTCGGGCCAGGAAAAGGCATAGGCGATGGGCAGGCGCATATCCGGCTGCCCCAACTGGGCAAGCACCGATCCGTCGCAAAATTCCACCAGGGAGTGAACAACGCTCTGGGGGTGGACGACCACATCGATTTGTTCCACTTTCACTGCGAAGAGCCACCGGGCCTCAATTATTTCCAGCCCTTTGTTCATCATGGTGGCCGAATCGATGGTGATCTTCCTGCCCATCGTCCAGTTGGGGTGCCGGAGGGCCTGTTCTGGCCGCACGCGTCGTAATTCCTCCCTGATCCAGGTACGAAAGGGGCCTCCGGAAGCGGTGAGGATAATCCTTCGGACCTCCCCGGCGCGGCCTCCCTGGAGGCACTGGAAAATCGCACTGTGTTCGCTGTCCACGGGCAGGATATGCACCCCTTTCGCCGCCGCTTTTTCCATGACCAGCGCCCCGGCCATAACCAGTGTCTCCTTATTGGCCAATGCTACATCCTTGCCCGCCTCCACGGCGGTCACGGTAGGGACAAGTCCGGCCGCCCCCACCATGGCCGAGAGCACCAGATCGTTTTCCGGCAGGGCGGCAATTTCGTTATATCCATCGGGTCCGGACAGAATCTTCAATTCCCGGGGTAGTCCCGGCTCGCTTCCGAGCCGCCGGGCGCATTCCTCGTCGAAAACGGCGACGATCCGGGGCCGGAACTTAGCGATCTGCTCCCGTAGCAGGACGACATTCCTCCCTGCCGCCAGGGCGGTTACACGGAAGCGGTCGCGATTGCAGTCGATGACCGCCAGCGCCTGCGTGCCTATAGAACCGGTGGAGCCTAAAATGGCGATATTCTTCATGAGATAAAATAATAGCGATAGTAATGCACGCAGGGGACGATAAAAAGGAGGCAATCGAGGCGGTCCAGGATACCGCCGTGACCGGGCAGCAGGCTCCCCGAATCCTTGACCCCCGCGGCGCGTTTCAGCACCGATTCGCACAGGTCGCCAAGCTGCCCCAGGACGCTCGCGAAGACCCCCAGGACGATGGCATGCCAGGGAAAGAGCTGGGGCAGGAAGAACCAACTGAAGATCAGGCATCCCAGCGCGCTTCCGGCGACAAGACCCAACACCCCCTCGACGGTCTTTCCGGCGCTGACCAGGGGCATCAGTTTCCGTCGCCCCCAGGTGCGTCCCACGTAATAGGCGGCCACATCCCCGGAAAAGGCCAGGACGATGACGAAGAAGATCCACAGCACCCCTGACTCCCCCCGGCGCAGCCAGATCAGATGAGAAAGGAGGAAGGAAACATAAAAGACGCCGAAGATTATCTTCATCACCGGCGTCAGGTCGAAGTTTTTCTTTTTGATCCGGGCAAGATACAGGATGAATACAGTGAGCATGGCCGCGCATAGAAGACCTGTCAGCATCTCCGGCGAGCCCAGGAAGAATACAACGGGAATCAGCGCCGAGATAACCAGGGCTTGAATCTTTTCGTTTACCTGGGACGCATCCAGGACCATGTTGCTGTATTCATGAATGCCCAGAAGGATTACCGCCACGATGAGGGCAAAAAAACCCGTTTCACCACCCCAGGCGATTACCGCAAACAGGACGGGGACCACGACTATGGCGGTAAGCCACCGTTTTATATGGGAATTCACGAGGAAGCTCCCTTCTGGAGCTGTTCGCTGGTCAGGCCGTATCTCCTCTCCCGGCGCTGATAATCCGCAATGGCCGCGAAGAGATCCTTCTTGTCGAAATCCGGCCAGAGGACTTCGGTAAAATAGAACTCCGTATAAGCCGACTGCCAGAGGAGAAAATTGGAGATCCGAAACTCGCCGCTGGTCCGGATAAGCAGATCGGGATCGGGGATGCCGGCGGTATATAGATAGGCAGCAAAGGATTCCCGGGTGATGTCTTCGGCGGCCAGCGTTCCCTCCCGAACGTCTTCGGCGATCCGCCGGACCGCCCGGATAATTTCATCCTGTCCGCCATAACTGAGAGCCAGGTTCAGGACCATGCCCCGGTTCCCCGCCGTCCGGGCCATGGTTTCGGCCAGCAGTTTACGTACCGGCGCCTGGAGACCGTCGATGTCGCCGATGGCGTGCAGGCGGATGTCATTCTCCATCATCTCCGCCAATTCGGAACGAAGATACTGCCTGAGGATCTGCATCAGCGCCGCCACTTCCTGATCCGGACGCAACCAGTTTTCCACGGAAAATGCATACAGGGTCAGATATTGAATGCCTATTTCCCTGCATAACCGGACGGTTTTCCGGACGGCCTCCACCCCCTTCTGATGGCCCATGATCCTTCCCAGGGCATGTTGTTTCGCCCAGCGGCCGTTTCCATCCATGATGATGGCAATGTGCCGGGGAAGTTTCTGCAAGTCGATATCCGCCATTACCGCTCCCCTGGCATCTTCGCCGGAGACACGCCGGAGTTGGGACTTACGATGAATCGGGATCGGCGGCGGAGATTCACGCCGGCGCCGGTAGTTAATGCGGCGCGCTGATGGTGTGAAATGGACGTGATGGACATGTTTTCGCGTAACATATCGCCGGGCTCTTGGCAAGTAGACTTTAAAAAAATGGGGAGTTTGCCGACTCCCCAAAAGATCTTCCCATCAGCCGTCAGGTCAGCGATTCATCAAATCTCCATAATTTCGCTTTCCTTGACCGCCAGTACGGCTTCGAGCTTCTCGATATACTTGTCCATTCGTTTTTGGACTTCATCCTGGGCGGTAAACATCTCGTCTTCCGAAATCTTGTTTTCCTTCTTCAGGGACTTGAACTGTTCGTTGGCATCCCGCCGGGCATTCCGCATCTTCACCTTGCCCTCTTCCGCCAGCTTCTTGACGATCTTGACCAGATCCTTGCGCCGTTCCTCCGTCAGGGGAGGAATGGGCAGGCGGATGATCTTGCCGTCGTTGGAGGGCATAAGCCCCAGTTCCGACTTCTGGATGGCCTTCTCGATCGCCCCGATGACCCCGGTATCCCAGGGCGAAATGACGATCAGGCGGCTTTCGGGAACCGAGAGGCTTGCCACCTGATTCAGCGGCGTGGGGACGCCGTAATAATCAACTTTGATGCCGTCGAGAAGCGCCAGTGACGCCCTTCCCGTTCGCACCTTACTGAAGCCCTTCTCCAGGGACCCCAGGATCTTCTCCATATTATCTTTCAGTTCCTCGTATACGACTTCTTTCATGAATCTAACCCTCCACGAGCGTGCCAAGCTTTCCTCCGCAGATTGCGGCGGCGATGTTCCCCTTTTTTCTCAGGTTAAAGACGATAATGGGCAGGCCGTTTTCCCGACACAGGGAAATCGCAGTTGCATCCATTACTTTAAGGTTTTTTGCCAAGACTTCGTTATATGTTATTATTTTATACATTACCGCATCGGGATTACCCACCGGATCGCGGTCATAGACGCCATCCACCTTGGTGGCCTTCATGATCACTTCCGCCCGGATCTCCACGGCCCGGAGCGACGCCGCCGTATCGGTGGTAAAGAACGGATTCCCCGTCCCACCGGCGAAGATGACCACCCGGCCTTTTTCCAGATGGCGAATCGCCCGGCGGTGGATATAGGGTTCGGCTATCTCGCGAACCTCCAGGGCGGATTGGAGGCGTGTGGCGACGCCAAGATGTTCGAGGGCATGCTGCATGGCCAAGCAGTTGATCAAGGTGGCCAACATCCCCGTGTAGTCTGCCGCCGACCTCTCCATCCCCCGCTTTGCGGCCTCTCCGCCCCGCCAGATGTTACCGCCGCCGATGACAACCCCCAACTGAACGCCGAGTTCCACCACCGCCCGGATCTCTTGGGCTATCTCGTTGACGACATCGAAATCGATGCCGAAGGATCGCTCCCCCTCCAGGGCCTCGCCACTGAGTTTCAGCAACACCCGTCGATAAACGGCCTTTTTCACCATCAGGATTTGATTTCTTCCCCGAGCTGGAACCGGGCAAAACGCCGCACGATGATGTTTTCGCCGGTCTTGGCAATCATTTCGTTGACCAGGGTTTCGACAGTAATATCGGTATTTTTGATGAATTTTTGCTGGAGGAGACAAACCTCCTCGTAGTATTTTCTCAGTTTGCCCTCGATGATCTTGTCCCAGATCTTTTCCGGCTTTTTCTCCGTCAGAAGCTGGCTTTTGTAGATCTCCTTCTCCCGCTCCAGGGCGTCGGCGGAAATTTCCTGCGGCCGGACGTAGAGGGGATTCGAGGCGGCCACATGCATGGCCAGATCCCGGGCCATAGTTTGAAAGGCCTCTGTCTTAGCGACAAAGTCGGTCTCGCAGTTCAACTCCACCAGGACGCCGATCTTTCCGCCCATGTGGATGTAATGGGCGATTGTGCCGTCCTTGGCGGCCTTGGAAGACCGCTTGGTCGCCGCCGACATCCCCTTTTTTCGCAGATAATCGACAGCCTTTTCAAAATCGCCGTCCGCCGCCTTCAGCGCCTCTTTACACTCCATCATCCCGGCGTTGGTTTTATTTCTCAAGGTTTTAACCATTTCCACAGTAATATTCACTTTTTACCTCCTCGTTATTCTTCAGGAAATCCCGCACGTCCGTCATCATTCCTCAGCATGAGCGGCTACGGAGACACTATCCTTGGTCTCGATGCTTTCGGGGACATCGTTTTCTTCCTCATTGTCGATAGCCACCTCCCGGACCGGTCCCTCCTTGTCGCTTTCGGCCTGGATCCGTTCCTCGAACTTCTTCTTCCCTTCCAGCACGGCATCGGCGATCTTGGCTGAAAAGAGCTTGATCGCCCGGATGGCGTCGTCGTTACCCGGGATTATATAATCGATATCATCGGGATTGCAGTTGGTGTCCACCATGGCCACGATGGGGATCCCTAGTTTCCTCGCCTCCTTGACCGTGATGCTCTCCCGCTTGGGGTCCACGATGAAAAGGCCGCCGGGACGCCCTTTGATCTTGCGGATACCGCCGAGGATCTTTTCGAGTTTTGCCTTTTCCTTCTGCAAGGAGAGGATCTCTTTTTTCGGAAAGGCCCGGATCGAGTCGTCTTCGATCATTTTATCCAGGGTGTTCAGTCGGTCGATGCTTTTTTTGATGGTAATGAAATTGGTGAGCATTCCTCCCAGCCAGCGCTGGTTCACATAGGGCATGCTGCAACGGCCCGCCTCCTCCCGGATGGACTCCTGGGACTGCTTTTTAGTACCCACGAACAGCAGCTCATCACCGTTCGCCACCATGTCCACCACGAATTCGTAGGCCTTATGGAAGAGGACGACGGTCTGTTGCAGATCGATGATGTAAATACCGTTTCTTGCCCCAAAGATATAGGGCTTCATTTTGGGATTCCATTTGTTGGTCTGATGACCAAAATGGACCCCCGCCTCCAGCAGCAGCTTCATGGAAATGTGTGCCATACAAATACTCCTTCGTTGTTTTTTTCCGCCATTCCCTTCCCGCAGGCTTAGGACTTCTCCTTGGATGACGAAGCAACAAAAAGCCCATCCGGGAATGTGTGAAATTCGGGTAGCATTATCATATTACCGGTTAAGGCGCAAGCCCATTTTCCCACCCATTCAATATATTTATCTTGACCTGCGATGAGGACGCTCAGGTATGGTAATGGGCGTTGATCTTGATGTACTCGAAGCCCAGATCGGAAGCGAAAACCCGGAAGGACTTGTTCCCCATTCCCGCCCGGAAAATAACCTTTATCTCCGCCCGGCTCATTACTTCTTTTAACAGCTCTTCGTTTCCGGCTGTTTTCAGCCCCCGGCTAAACAGGGAAACGCCGTCGAAAAGCAGCTCCACGCGTTCCAGGGGCAGCGGCACGCCCATCGCCCCGGCCGCGGCGATGATACGCCCCCAGTTGGGATCGCCGCCGTAAAAGGCCGTCTTGACCAGATTGGAATTGGCGATGGCATAAGCCATCTTCCTGGCCTCCCCCGCCGTTCGCGCCCCTTCCACAGTGATTTCCAGCAGCTTGGTAGCCCCCTCGCCATCCCGAACCATATCCCTGGCAAGTTCAGTCATGACCTCGGCCAGCATCGTACGGAAGGCAATGAAGCCACGGCCCCGCTCTTCTATCCGCCGGTTTCCCGCCACGCCGTTGGCCAAAACCAGCGCCGTATCGTTGGTGCTCATGCAGCCGTCCACGGAGATGGCATTGAAACTGCGCTCCACACCGTATCGAAACGCCCGGTCCAGGGCCTTGGCGTCAATATCGGCATCAGTCATGACATAGGCGAGCATGGTGGCCATGTGGGGCTGAATCATCCCGGCTCCCTTGGCCATGCCGCAGACGGAAATTTCCCGGCCGCCGATCATCCGTTTCCGGAAGGACAGCTTGGGAAAACGGTCCGTGGTCATGATGGCCTCCTCGGCATTCTTTATCCCCTCGGGATGCAATCCCGCGACAAGCTTCGGTATGCCTTTTCGGATCTTGTCCAGGGGCAGGCGGTGGCCGATCACCCCGGTGGAGGATACCAGAACGAAATCTTTATCGATTTTCAAGCGCCGTGCAAGAGCGCCGCCCATGGCCAGGGCATCGCGATACCCATCCTCTCCCGTGGCGGCATTGGCATTGCCGCTGTTGGTGAGGATGGCCTGGGCGTATCCGCAGCGGATCCGCTGCCGCGATAAGACCACCGGCGCCGCCGGAAAGGCGTTGGTGGTAAAAACCCCGGCGGCCCGGGCGGGCGTTTCCGAATAGATCAGCGACAGGTCCTTCGCCCCCGTTTCCTTGATCCCGGCGCTGACGCCACTGGCGAGAAAGCCGGGCACTGCCATTGCATGTTCCTTCATGATCTTATCCTTGCACCGTCTATCTGCCGCAACACTTCTTGTATTTCTTGCCGCTGCCGCAGGGGCAGGGATCATTGCGGCCCACCTTCTCCTTCTCCCTTTTCACCGGCGTCGCACTCACGTCTTCGCCCCGGCTGAGGATGTAATCATCTTCCGCCTGTCGCTGTATCTCTTCGATATCTTCCTCCCGGCGGATCTGGACCAGACAGAGCTTTTCCAGGGTATCCTCCTTGATCCGCTGGATCATGGCCATAAACATATCATAGCCCTCTTTCTGGTACTCCCGGACAGGATCCTTCTGCCCGTACCCCCGAAGGCCGATGCCCTCTTTAAGATGATCCATGCCGAGGAGGTGATCCTTCCACTGGGCGTCAATGCTCTGCAGCATGATCATGGTCATGATGTACTGCATCAACGGAACGCCGAAGTTTTCCTCCTTGCGGCGGAGATGGGAGTTGACGGCGGCGGTGATCGCCCCTTCGATCTCCGGGGCGCTCATCTCCCCCTTCTTCTCGTGGAGATTGAGGCGCAGGGAGAACCGCTGGTATATGCGGTCATCCAGAGACATGAGGTCCCAATCCTCGGGATGGCCCTTTTCGTCTACATAATCCGGCACGATGTCGGCGACCGTCTCCTCGACCATCCCCTCGATGTCCGTCCAGAGATCCTGACCGCTCAAGACCTTACGGCGTTGCTCATAGATAACCTGGCGCTGCTTGTTCATCACGTCGTCGAATTCCAGAAGATGCTTCCTGATGTCGAAGTTCTGGCCTTCCACGCGTTTCTGGGCGTTCTCGATGGCCTTGGAAACCAAGCGGTTTTCAATGGGCTCGTTCTCCTCGATGCCGATGCGGTCCATGATGGCGGAGATCTTTTCCGCCCCGAAGATCCGGAGGAGGTCGTCCTCCAGAGACAGATAAAAACGGGATGAACCCATATCCCCCTGGCGCCCCGACCGGCCCCGGAGCTGATTGTCGATTCGGCGGCTCTCGTGACGCTCCGTGCCAAGGATATGAAGTCCCCCCAGATCGGCGACGCCTTCTCCAAGCTTGATATCCGTACCGCGTCCCGCCATGTTCGTGGAGATGGTCACCGCGCTCCGTTGTCCGGCCTGGGCAACTATCTCTGCCTCCCGCTCATGATGTTTGGCATTGAGGACATGGTGTTTGATCCCCGTCCTGGTGAGCATAGCGCTCAAGAGCTCCGATTTGACTATGGAAATCGTTCCCACAAGCACCGGCCTGCCCTGACGGTGCATCTCCTTGATCTCCTCGATGACGGCGTGGAATTTCTCCTTTTCTGTCTTGTAGATCACGTCGTTGTGATCGGTACGGATCATGGGCATGTTGGTGGGGATAACGACGACATCCAGTTTGTAGATCTTTTTGAACTCCTCCGCCTCGGTATCCGCCGTACCGGTCATCCCAGCCAGTTTATCGTACATCCGGAAATAATTCTGGAAGGTGACCGAGGCGAGGGTCTGGTTTTCCCGCTCGATCTTCACGTGCTCCTTGGCCTCCAGGGCCTGGTGGAGACCGTCGCTATAGCGCCGGCCGGGCATGATCCGCCCCGTGAACTCGTCGACAATAATGACCTGGCCGTCCTTGACGACATAATCCACATCCCGTTTGAAGATCGTATGGGCCTTCAGGGCCTGATTAACATGATGGAGAAGCTCGATGTTTTTGGGCTCGTAAAGGTTTTGCACCTTCAAGTACTTCTCCACCCGGGCGATCCCCTCTTCGGTTAGGACCACCGTCCTGGTTTTCTCTTCGATGGTATAGTCCGTGTCCTTGCGAAGCCTGGGAATGACCTGGTTGATTCGGTAGTATTTGTCGGTGGATTCCTCGGAGGGGCCGGAAATGATGAGCGGGGTCCGGGCCTCGTCGATGAGGATGCTGTCCACTTCGTCCACGATGGCATAGTTAAAATCACGCTGTACATAATCCTCCAGGGAGAATTTCATGTTGTCCCGTAGATAGTCGAAGCCGAACTCGTTGTTGGTCCCGTAGGTGATGTCGGCGGCATAAGCCTGGCGCCGTTCTTCGTCTTCCATGCCGTGAACGATCACCCCGACGGATAGACCGAGAAAATTATATATCGGACCCATCCAGCCGGCGTCCCGGCGGGCCAGGTAGTCGTTGACCGTGACCAGATGACAGCCTTTGCCCGTCAGGGCGTTGAGATAAAGCGGCAGTGTCGCCGCCAGGGTCTTGCCCTCACCGGTTTTCATCTCGGCGATCTTGCCCTGATGGAGGACGATTCCGCCGATGATCTGGACGTCGAAGGGTCGCATCTGCACGGTTCGCCGGGCGGCCTCCCGAACCACGGCGAAGGCCTCGGGGAGTAAATCATCCAGAGAAGAACCCTTCAGCAACCGCTCTTTAAACTCCGGGGTCTTGGCCCGGAGTTCGGCGTCGGTCCGGGACGCCATGGCGGGCTCGAGACGGTTTATCTCATCGAGGACAACGGATATTTCCTTTATGATCCGATCGTTTTTGGTCCCGATGATCTTTTTCAGTAAAGCCCCAATCATGTTTTTTACCTTTAAAAGAAAAATTCCGGCCCTATCCCGCCGGAATTTTCACTCACGGCGAGCACCGGAACGCGACGTTTTCACCGTTCCGCCAACCCGCCTGATCAATATTCATTTGTTCCGTTTCAGTCTTTGGCCACAAACAGCAGCTTGTCACCGATCGTCACCTTGTCTCCCGGGGAAACATTGATCTCCGATACCTTGCCACTTATCTCCGCGGTGATGTTGTTGAGCATCTTCATCGCCTCCAGGGCGATGAGGACCTGTCCCTGGGCCACCTCTTCACCCTGCTCCACGGAGATGTCGTTCACCGTCCCAGTGAGATGGGAACGGATGTCCCCGGCCTTCCAGGCCGCGTCGATCTCCTTGGGGGACATGATGGTCTTTTTCTGCTTTTTGCTCCCCTCTTCCTCCTCCTGTTCCGTAACGATGGGTTCGGGGTGATGATCAATGATCAGATAGGTCGCCGTATCCCCTGATTTCGTCTTGCGTTGGGGACCGATTTCTACGCTGTGAAGCTTGCCCTCCGCATCGGGGATGTCAAACTTCTCCCCCAGGCTGAAACCGCCCTTGCGAAACCAGATCCGCGGGGAAAGCACCCAGGTCTTGCCGTAAGTCGCCTCGAACTTGAAGAAGTCCACCGCGTCGTTGGGATGCTGGAGATAGAGCGTCAACTCGTCGTCCGTCGCGGTTCTTCCCAGGCGGTGCTGCAGGACCTTCCTCTCCACCTCCAGGTCCACGTCCTCGATCTTCTGGTAGCATGTGTCGCATTCCACGATCTGCTTCCAGTCCGGACCGAAGACGGTGCGGTAGACCTCGTCGGAGGGCATGTAAAAGGGAAGATCGCCGTAGCGGCCCAGCATGAGGTTCTTCAGATCGTCATTGGCATCCTTGTAGCGTTCCCCCTTCAGGACGTTGTTCACCGCCGTCGTCCAGAGGATCTGTGACCCCGGCGTCACGCTCCACCAGTTGCCCAGTTCCACCTGCACCCGGGGAAGCTCCTTCTGGAGGATCTCGGGCATCTTTTGGAGGAAACCGCCCTTGACGGCCTGCTCGAAGCTGGAACCGGTGGCGCCCCCGGGGAGCTTGTGGATCTGGACGGTGGGATCGAAGCCGAGGAACTGGGATTCGAAATCCCGGTAATATTCCCGCTCCGGACGGAGCTTGTTGGAGGTTTCGATGACGGCCTGACGGTCCAGCCCCGCGGCCTGATAGCCATAATCCGCCAGGATGTCCACCACGGACAAAAGCGGGGGAGGCCCATAGAAGCCCGTAAAGGCGTGATCGCTGGCGTCCACGATCTTCGCACCGTTGAGCACCGCCGCGACTATCCGACCGATGTCTTCGCCGTCGGTGTTGTGCCCGTGATAATGGATAACCAGGTCGGGATACCGGTCATGGATGGCCCGGACCAGATCACCGATCCGTTTCGAGGTCCCCAGGCCGCCATGATTCTTGATGCACAGCAGGATGTCTTCCCCCGTAACGTCCAGGATCTCTCCCACCTTGCGGACATAGTACGCGTCCGTGTGCTCCGGACCCGTGGAGAAGCAGATCGAAGGTTCCAGAATGCAGCCCGCCGCCTTCACCTCCTCGAACACCGGCACCATGTTGGGTATATGGTTGAGAAAATCGAATACTCTCCAGACGTGGACATAACGGGCGAAGGTGCGCACCGTCATCCGGATCACATTGTCGGGATAGGGTCGGTAACCGAAGAGATTGATCCCCCGGCAGAGGGTTTGGAACATCGTGTCCGGCATCCGCTCTCCTAAAACCTGTAGTTTCTCCAGGGGGTTGATCTGCTTGCGCAGCATGTCCACATGGACGGAGGCGCCCCCGGTAATCTCCAAGGAGAAGAAGCCGGCCTGGTTCCGCTCCTCGGCAACGAGCAGTTGGGTGTGGGGCATGATCCGGTTCTTGAAATCAGACTGGGAAAGGTCCCGCTCCGTGTTGGTGACATAATAGCCCGGCTGCCTTTTTATCTTGTCCAGGACGTATTTCACGCCCTTATCTCTCATTTCCCGGGGGGTGATGCGCGGTTCGCCTTCCCGGTATAGTTCTTTTTTCCTTATCTTTTTCATGTTCTCGTTCTCTTGAATATCTATATTAGTAGGCATGCCGGTTGATCTTACGGGCGTGAATCTCGGCGATGAGCTTGCCCAGTTTGGCGATTTCCCTTTCCGCCTCCGGATATTCGAATATCTCCGGATGGGTGTCGATATAACCCGTGTCGAATTTGCCGGCCCGGAAATCCTTATCGTCGCAGATGGCCAGATAGAAGGGAATGGTCGTCTTGGGACCGACGATGATAAATCCGCGGAGGGAACGCTTCAAGCGCTGGAGCGTCTGCTCCCAGTTGTACCCCCTTATGGTCATCTTTACGAGGAGGGAGTCGTAATCCGTGGGGATACGGTATCCCTGATATACGGCCCCGTCCAGCCGGACCCCCGGACCTCCCGGGGACTGATAGACCTCCACCCGTTTCCCTCCCTCGGGCATGAAGTTGTTCTTGGGATCTTCCGCATTGATGCGGACCTGCACTGCCTTGCCGTGGAGGTGAATACGTTCCTTAGGGATATTCAGGACCGCGCCTTCGGCGATGCGGATCTGCTCCCGGACGATGTCGATCCCCGTCAACTCTTCGGTAACGGTATGCTCTACCTGGAGGCGGGTGTTCATCTCCATGAACCAGAACTCGTTGGTCCGAGCATCCACCAGAAATTCCACGGTACCGGCGTTTATGTAACCCGCTTCCCGGGCCGCCCTAACGGCGCATTCGTACATTGCCTCCAGGACATCCTCGGGAAGGTCCGCCGGGGCGATTTCCAGGAGCTTCTGGTGCCGCCGCTGAATCGAACAGTCTCGGGAGCCCAGATGAATGATATTGCCGTGCTTGTCCGCGAGGATTTGGATCTCCACATGCCGGGGGCACTCGATGCATTTTTCCATGTAGATGCGGTCGTCGTTGAAGGCCGACAGGGATTCGGAACGGGCCAGGGGAAGCTGCACCATGAGATCCGCCTCATCCTTGACCTTGCGGATCCCCCGACCGCCGCCACCACAGGAGGCCTTGAGCATAACGGGATAGCCACAGGCGCGGGCGAAGGAAAAGGCCTCGTTCACCCCGTCGCCTCCCTTGAGGATGTCGGCGGTGCCGGGAATGAAGGGTATCCCCGCGCGCTCCATGATGTTCCGGGCCACGACCTTGTTGCCCAGATCGCGGATGACTTGGGGCGGCGGACCGATGAAAATAATCCCCACCTTTTCGCAGGCGGCGGAAAATTCCGGGTTTTCGGCCAGAAATCCATAGCCGGGGTGAATGGCGTCGGCGCCGGTCTTCCGGGCCGCCCAGATGATCTTGTCGATGTCAAGGTAATCCTTGCGGGGACCCTCGCCGATCATGACAGCTTCGTTGGCCTGGCGGACATAATAGGCTTCCGCATCGGCATGTTCGTAAACGACCACGACATCCAGGGACATCTCCTGGACCGTGCGCATGATCCGCAGGGCAATCTCGCCGCGATTGGCAATGAGCACTTTACTGATCTTCCTGTTTCTCTTCTTCATCGGATTACCTTCCCTTGAAAGGAGTTACATTTATCGATATAAGTCGGCCTTTATACTTATTGCCGGAATTTCTGTCAACATCATTATTGTAAACGAAAATTGTCTTGACATCGCGGGAATTGTTAAGCTAAACAGGCCGATCACAGTGCCAATCCTACCATTGCGCCATAGAAAGGAGAAGTCATGGCCAAATATGACTCCAAGTCATTAAGAAACATCGTAATCGTCGGACACGGATCCACGGGAAAGACATCCCTGGGTGAATCCTGCCTATATGTATCCGGGAAAACGGATCGCCTCGGACGGGTTGACGAGGGAACCTCCAGTTTGGATTATGAACCGGAAGAACAAAAAAAGCGGATTTCCATAAGCGCCGCTACCACTTCCGTAGAATGGCAGAAATGCAAGATCAACATCATCGACACCCCCGGGGATTCCAACTTCTCCTTTGATACCCAGAGCTGTCTCCGGATCGGCGACGCGGCCATCGTAGTGATCGACGCCGTGGGGGGGGTAGAATTTCAGACCCAGAAGGTGTGGGAGTATACCGATTTATACCATCTTTCCCGCATGGTCTTCATCAACCGCATGGATCGGGAACGGGCTGATTTCCAGACCGCCGTGGCCAGCATCAAGGAAAAGATGGACGTCAAGATAACGCCCATCTGCCTTCCCATCGGGGCCCATGATTCCTTTCGGGGAATAGTCGATCTGATGACCATGCAGGCGCTGATCTATGACGACTTGAAGGGGACCTTCAAGACCACCGACATTCCCGCCGATATGACGGAAGAGGCGCAGAAATGGCGGGAAACCATGGTGGAAGACATCGCCGAATCCGACGAGGCGATGATGGACAAATATCTCGACGCCGGCGAGTTGACCGATGAAGAACTGCGTGACGGCCTCAAATCCGGGGTGCACAGCGGGGCGATCATCCCCGTGGCCTGCGGCTCCGCCCTGAAGAATATTGGCACGGGTCTGCTGATGGACATGATTGTCCGGTATCTGCCCTCGCCCGTGGACCGCGGGCCGGTAAAGGGAAAGAAGCCCGACGGCGGAGAGGAGGAAACACGCCTCCCCGAAGAAAGCGCCCCCTTCTCCGCTTTGGTGTTCAAGACCATCGCCGATCCCTATGCCGGCCGGCTTACCCTCTTCCGGGTCTATTCCGGCGTTCTCACCCCAGAGGCGGGGATGTACAACGCCTCCCGGAAGCTCTCCGAACGCTTCGGCAATATCTTCTTTCTCGAAGGCAAGACCCAGAAGCCCACGGACATGGTGATTCCCGGGGACATCGCCGCCTTCGCCAAACTCAAGGAGACCGGCACCGGCGACACCATCTGCGCTGAAAAGAATCCGATCATCTATGAAAAGGTGACGCCGCCGCCCACGATCATGTCCTTTGCCATCGAGCCCAAGAGCCGGGGCGACGAAGACAAGATCGTCTCCTCCATCAACCGCCTCATCGAAGAAGACCCGACCATGCATTTCCACCGGGACGACCAGACCAAGGAGATGATCATATCCGGGATGGGACAGATCCACATCGAGGTCGCCGTGGAAAAGATGCGGCGGAAGTTCGGCGTTGAGGTCAACCTGAAAACCCCCAAGGTTCCTTACAAGGAGACCATCAAGGGCAAGACGAACGTCCAGGGCAAGTACAAGAAGCAGTCCGGCGGCCGCGGCCAGTACGGGGACTGCTGGCTCGATATAGAGCCCCTCCCCCGGGGCACGGGTTTTGAATTCCAGGACAAGATCGTGGGCGGCGTCATTCCCCAGCAGTACCGTCCGGCGGTGGAAAAGGGCATCGTCAAGGCGATGGAGGAAGGCGTCGTGGCCGGCTACCCCGTGGTGGATTTCAAGGTATCCCTGGTGGACGGCACCTACCACACCGTCGACTCTTCAGAAATGGCCTTCATGATCGCCGGCTCCATGGGCTTCAAGAAGGGCGTGCTGGCCTGCCAGCCCGTGCTGCTGGAACCGATCGTCAACATCTTCATAGAGATCCCCGACGAGTATATGGGCGACGTCATCGGCGATCTCAACGGCCGCCGGGGCCGCGTGCAGGGCATGGACACCAAGGGTTCCATCCAGATCATCAAGGGTCAGGTGCCCCTGGCGGAGATCCTCAAATATGCACCCGATCTCCGTTCCATGACCAGCGGCCGGGGCACCTTCACCTACGAGCATTCCCACTATGAGGAGGTACCGGCCCATATCGCCGAGAAGATCATCGCCGAGTCGAAAAAGAAGGAAGAGGCGGAGAAATAGATTGATCAGAGCAGCGATTGTGACGGTAAGCGACAAGGGATCGCAGGGGCAAAGGGAGGATCTGAGCGGGCCGGAAGCTGCCCGGATCCTCGCCACCGCTGAGATCGAGGTGCTCTCCATCCAGATCGTTCCCGACGAGGTGGAAGAGATAAAGGAAATCCTCATCGAGCTGGCGGACCGCCAGGAGGCGGATATTATCGTCACCACCGGCGGCACCGGCGTCTCCCCCCGGGACGTCACCCCGGAGGCCACCCGCGCCGTCCTGGAACGGGAAATACCCGGCATGGGCGAGGCGATGCGCCGGGCCGGCCTGGAAGTTACCCCTCACGCCATGCTCTCCCGGGCGCTGGCGGGGATCCGCGGCCGGACCTTAATCGTTAATCTGCCCGGAAGTCCCCGGGGGGTCCGGGAAAATCTGGCCGTAATCCTCCCCGCCCTTTCCCACGCCGTGGCCAAGATTCAGGGCAGCGACGCGGACTGCGCCATTTAATCAAGATGAACTCGTAAGACGAAGTAAAAAAATCCAGAGGTAAGGCGCACGAATCCTGAGGAATGAGAAGTACTTGGGCATACGTCGCAGTGACGAATGCTGAAGCGGAACGCCGCATATGGATTTTTACGATGTCGTCAATAAAGGGCCCGGAGCGATCTTAGCCACCCGCGCGCCGCTACTTCTTCTCCCAGACGCCGCGGTCGTTTTGCACCCACCATCCGGCCAGTGACTTTTCCCGCCAACTGTTGGCAAAGATCTTCCTGATCTGCGCCACCGACTCCGGACCGAGTTTGTTTGCCTGGGCGATTTCCCCGTACAGGGCGTTCCGGTCACTGTTTTCCTGATCGATAAGCCGGTTGGCCTGACTGCGCTGTGCCAGACTCAAGGCGGCGGCATCCCGGAGTTCGATCAACCCGTTGTTGTTCTCCCCCACGGCACCCTGATCATAAAGAGGCTTCAACTGGGGAAATCTGTTTTTCATGGCGTCTTTGAGGCCCCGGATGGCGGGGGTGGAAATGTCGATATTCATCTGCGCGTAGGCCGGCTGGACGCCAAACCCGAAACGTTTCCATATCTCCACGCCGCTCGACGGCGCCGCCGGGGTTTCGCCGGTCTTCTTGCGGACGTCGTCCACGATCTTGTCAGCGGCCTTCTGCACCTCCGCGGCGGGGAAATAGACATTGACCGTCACACAGGCCGCAACGAACAAAATCGCCAGACAGCCGCAAACTTTACATATCGCTCTCATATGGTCCTCCTCTGCTAAAATTGATCCGCACTCATAACAAATCCGGGCGCCTACGACACCCCTTTCTCCTCCTGCCGGGGCTGGCGGATGCGTCCCACCCGTTCCGCCATGTCCTTGAAGCTGATGGAATTATCCGGATTCTGGTTGATGATGTCAATACCCCGGAGCCATGCCCGGCGCACGAGATATTCCGTCCCCCCTTCGTGAATGAGCCCCTGGAGGGAAAATATATCGTCCGCCAGGGCACAGCGGATGCCGATCCGACTATAGGGGTAGTCTTTGAAAAACATGTTCAGGCCGCTGCTCATCAGCGAGGAAACCGCCCCGGAACCGGTGCTGATGATGGAGAGGTTCTCGATGGCGTCCACGCTTATTCGCCGGGGCATATTACGGCTCTCATCGGACAAGATGACCAGTTCGAAACGGGAGGGCTGTCCGTATTCCATTCGGAAGTTGTTCAGCCCTCCCCGGATGAGTCCGGTCATCCGTCCGATCTCGATGCTGGCCGTAAGCGCCTCCAGGTCGATGCTTTCGAATCCGGCGTCTCCACCGAAAAAACGGGCTTTAGAGAGGAGACGGCCGCCAAAAAGATTATCCACGGCAATCCGCCCGCCGAACGTCTCCACGACAATCACCCCGCTGGCGGTCCAGAGATCTTTCTGAAAGACCAGGGGGGAAAAGCCTCCATTGATGACCCCGGAAAGAGGAATGGGCAGCGCCGGGCCCGTCAATTCCTCAAGGTCGATTCCATGGATCTCCAAAAACGTCTTTAACCGCATTTCCGGCCGCAAAAGATCCTCGGCCTGCAAACCCGCCAGGCGGACCACCCCACCGAAAATCGGCACTGTAACCGGTTCCGGCAGGGTAAACCGGTTGCCGGAAAGGATGACCGGCGTGGCGAAACCCTTTATTCGGATATCTCCCTTCTCGAATCCGGAAAAAGCCATCGATCCCCGCCGGAGATCCGCCGGGGGCGGAGTGACCGCCTTTCCAGCCAGCGCGAGATCGTAGGGCAGGGATATCTCGATCCCGGCCAGGACAAGCCGGTGGAAAGGCGATTGGAGCGATCCGCCGTGGAGGTCGAATTCACCGGCGATGGTTTTTTGTTCCGGTGCCGCCACAACCGTCAATTCCAGATCCGCCTCTCCTTCCACTCGCAGGTCCTGAAGCTCCGGATAGTTCTGCTGGAGGAAATTCCGCGCCAACGTGGAAAAAAGGCGGGGAAGCGATATACCCCGGGCCCGAAGGGAAAGGATGTTTTGCTCGGGGGAAAACCGGGCGGAAAAACTATAGTCACCGCTCTGGAAGATATCGCAGGTTCCGTCAGCGGCAAGGTAAAAGGGATTTGGGGCAAAATCTCCCCGGGAGGCGATCTTCACCTTTTCCCCACGGAAGTCATTGTAGTATGACGCCCAGAGCAGTTCGCCGCCACCGCTTTCCATGGAGAAGCGAAAATTTCCGGGGCGTCCTTTTTCCGGCGCTTCCAGCTTAAGTTCGACCCGCCCGGAAATCCGTTCCCCAGCTTTCGTCCCGTCCGCCGAGGCAAATCCCCCTTCCCGGAAATCCACAGCAACGTCGGCCTCCCAAACCGTCGTCCCGTCCTGGGTTTTACCCCGGCTTTCCACCTCTAGTCCGCCGCGGCCTTTACAGTTCCAGCCGCGGTATTCCGCGGGGAGCAGAGGTCTGGCCAGGGTGAAGACCCCGGCCAGATCCAGCACCGGGGCTTGGAGGGAGGCATGCCAGGAAAGCGGCTTGATTGTTCCTGAGATACGTCCGTTCAGAGCGCCCAGACTCGCTCCGTACACCTTGCCGTTGGTGATCGCAAACCGGGAGGTGCGCTGATCGTAAGAAGCATTGAGATCCGCTTGCAGATTCCTGATGATAGCTGGCGACGGACCTTCCCTCCGGGCCAGTTCTTCCACCGCGGCATGAACGTTATTCAGGGTGAGGAGTCCGTCATCCAGCCTGATCGCCGACGCCAGTACGGCCCCGGTAAGCTTCAGGTTGCCGTAAGTGCCGTCGGCAAGGGAAAACCGCAGAGAACCGAAAGCGGACGGACGAGGAGAAAAACGGTGAAATTCCAGGGCGGCCTCGCCCACACCCCGGGTATCCATATCTCCGGCTTGGATATGGAAGCTGCTCCGGCCCGAAAGCTTACCGTGTCCCGTCGGATCAAAGTCGTTAATCGTCATTTCCAGGCCCGGGATGGAATAGACTGCTCCGGGGGCCTTCAATTCCAGGTGCCCGTCCTTGACGACCAACTGCTTGACCGGGGGGATCTTGCCGAGCACGGCGAAGGGGTCGGATTCCGATTCCTCGTCCTTCAGGTGAAAGGTGAATTTTGGACCTTCCAGAACGATCCTCTCCGCCCGGAGCTTGAAGCCAAGGTCAAGATTGCCGTCGATCTCCGCCCTGGCCAGGGAAACCGCAAAGCCCCGCTCGTGACCGGCGCGGATCTGGAGGCCCTGGACATGACCTCGGAGATGATGATCGAAGGCAAGGTCATGGACGTGCAGATGTATCCCGGTGATCGGCTCCAGGGCCGCCGCCAGGGCGTTTACGGCCCGGGGAGACTGCATGAGGGTGAGCAGGACCGCCGCCAGGACTATGGGTCCGGCGACGACGAGCATGATCGCGATGATAATGATCTTTTTCTTCACTGCCGGGCCAATCCTGGGGAAGAAACGGTATGTCGATGATTCCGCCGTCGGTGCACCGACCGTCAGGGCGCGGGGGGGCCTTGCTCTTCGATGATCGGGGGGGGCTCGTTGGCCCTTATTTCCCGCCGCAGCTCCCGAATCGTCTTGTTGAGTTGGGAGATGGTCCGGTTGAGGCGAAAACGCTCGACGATACCCATGAAGCCGGTAAAGACGACCCCGACCAGAAAGCAGACAAATATCAACATATAGGCGGGAAGGGTGACGTTGATGACATCCAGATACCGCAATTGGACCGGAAATGTGTTGGCGAGGGAGAAGGTGACGATAAACATGATGAGGACCACCACAATCACGGTATAGACGATCTTCATAATCAAGCCTCCTGGCGATATTTACGACTTAAATCAGCTCAACGGGCCAATTTCTTGAAATAGGGCCGCAAGTGCTCCCAAGTCTGGGCTACATCCTCGGGAATGACCCGGACATCACCGACGACACTGACAAAATTCGTGTCCCCGTTCCACCGGGGAACCACATGGACATGGAGATGATCATCGATGCCGGCCCCCGCCGCCTTTCCTAGGTTCATCCCGATGTTGAAACCGTCGGGACGGACGCTCTCCTTGAGGGCCTGGACCGACAAGGCGACCAGGTCGAAGATCTCCGCCCGCTCCGCCGCCGTGAGCTCCTCCAGGCTGCTGACATGGCGGCGGGGAATGACCATGAGATGGCCGCTGGTGTAAGGGTAACGGTTCATCATGACAAATGCGCGCTTCCCCTCCAGGAGGCGTAGATCGCCGCCGGGGCAGGTTGCCCCATCGACACAGAAGACGCATTCTTTTACCTTCTCACCGCGGATATAGGTCATTCTCCAGGGGGCACCGATGGCTTTCATAACACATGGGAAATTATCATGACCACCGCAAAAAATACAAGTGTTATTTGGATATGGTTGTTGACATTTTCCCCGGCGATCGTTTAGGATAACGACAAATTCAACCCACCAAGAGGACGGTCATGCTGGGAAAAACCCTGGAAAGGATTGCCGAAAAGATTCTCGGCTTAGACGAGGCCTCCCTGGCCTCCCTGTGGAAGAAGTACAAAGAACGGATGGAGCATTTCGATGCCTCCCGGGACTGGGAGCGGGCCGTCATAGTCTTTTTCATCATCAATGCGGTCCGGGCGAAAAACCAGATATTCAACGAAGAGGTCCGCAAACAGCAACCTGCCCCCACGCCTCTCCCGCCCCATAAGTCAGGAGCGGTCGGTCGGAAAAAACCGGCCCTGAAACTGATCAAACCGGACAAAACATGATGTCGGCGGGAAACGATCCGGATATCGCCGCCGCGGCCGCCCGTATCGAAGAACTGCGGGAGCTCATCGCCTACCACAACCGCCGCTATTACCGCCTCGATGATCCGGAAATCTCCGACGCTGCTTACGACCGCCTTCTCGGCGAACTCCGGGACTGGGAAGAGCGTTATCCCGAACTGGTCACCGCCGCTTCCCCCACCCAGCGCGTGGGAGCGGCGCCCCTGGAAAAATTTACGGCCTTTTCCCACCCCTCGCCCATGCTCAGCCTGGCCAACGCCATCACCGAGGCAGACATCCGCGTTTTTCATAACCGTCTCCTCGCCGGCGGCAACACCATCAGCTACGTCCTCGAACCCAAGCTGGACGGGGTGGCGGTCAACCTCGTTTATGAAGGCGGCATCCTCGTCGCCGGGGCCACCCGGGGGGACGGCGCCGTCGGCGAAGATGTCACCCACAATATCCGCACCATCGCCGGCGTCCCTTTGACCCTCGCCGACGGCGCCACCACCGAAATCCCCGCCCGCCTCGAGGTCCGGGGGGAGGTGGTAATCGCCACCGCGGCCTTCCGGCGCCTCAACCGGGAAAGGGAAGAGGCGGGCGAAGCGTCGTTTGCCAATCCCCGCAACGCCGCGGCCGGTTCCCTGCGCCAATTGGATTCCCGCATCACCGCCCGGCGTCCCCTGGATTTCTTTGCCTATGCCGTCGGGATCAAGGAGGGGGGGGCGGAACTGAAGACCCAGTGGGAGGTCCTCGCCGCCCTGAAAGCCTGGGGCTTCCAGGTGCACCCCTTCGCCCGACTAGCCGAAAGCATCGAATCATGTCTGGAGGGATATCGCTCCCTCCTCGCGCAGCGGGAAGAGCTGAATCATGAAATCGACGGGATGGTGCTCAAGGTCAACGAACTGTCCCTCCAGGCGGAGTTGGGGTCCATCTTTCGGAGACCCCGCTGGGCGCTGGCCTGCAAGTTCCCCGCCCGTCAGGAAACCACGGTCATCGAACGGATCGACGTCCAGGTAGGCCGAACGGGGGCCCTCACCCCCGTGGCGATCATGCGGCCGGTCCGGATCGGCGGCGTCACCGTCAGCCGGGCCAGTCTCCACAACCAAGACGAAATCGACCGGAAAGATATCCGCCTCGGGGACACCGTGGTCGTCCAGCGAGCTGGCGATGTCATCCCCGAGGTCGTCAAGGTCGTTCCCGGCCGCCGCACCGGTCGTGAGATCCCGTTTTTACTGCCCGCCTCATGCCCGGTATGCGGAACCGCGGTAGTCCGCCTCCCGGGAGAAGCGGCCCATCGCTGCATCAACATTGCCTGCCCCGCCCAGGTCAAGGAGCGGATCGTCCATTTCGCCGCCCGGGGAGGCATGGACATCGAAGGCCTGGGGGGAAAAATGGTCTCCCGGCTGGTGGATGCGGCACTGATCAAGGACCCGGCGGACATCTACTCCCTTACCGCCGTCAAACTGCTGGCCCTGGAGCGTACGGGGGAAAAATCGGTGGGAAATCTCCTCCTGGCCATCGCCGCCTCGAAAAATCCGCCCCTGGAAAAGCTTATCTTCGCCCTGGGCATCCGCCAGGTGGGGGAAAGCATGGCCAAGACCCTGGCCCGCCACTATCTCGGATTGAAGGAGCTAGCCGACGCCGACGCCGATGAATTGACGGCCATCCGCGATCTCGGTCCGGAAGCCGCCGGGAGCATCACCCGCTTCTTCCGGGAACCGGCAAACAAACGTTTTCTCGCCAAACTGGAAGCCGCCGGCATCGCCCCCGTAAACAGCCTCTATTCCCCTTCTTCCCCGACGGTAGGGAGCCTGGCCGGCAAGATCTTCGTGATCACCGGCACCCTCACCGGGATGACCAGGGAAGAGGCGAAACACCGCATCGAGTCACGGGGTGGCAAAACAACGGAATCGGTTTCGAAAAATACCCATTACGTCGTCGCCGGCGCTTCTCCGGGATCGAAGCTGGAAAAGGCGCAAGCCCTGGGAATTTCCATCCTTGACGAACCCACCTTTTTTGCGTTATTGGAGACGCCGTGAATACAGCCATCGATCTCAACTGCGATATGGGTGAATCCTACGGGGCCTACACCATCGGCGGTGATGCCGGGGTGGTAGCCTACATAACCTCTGCTAACATCGCCTGCGGGTTTCATGCCTCCGACCCCATGGTGATGGACCGCACCGTCCGCCTCTGCCGGGATAACAATGTCGCCCCGGGCGCCCATCCCGGCTTCCCCGATCGGGTAGGTTTCGGACGGCGGTTCATGGATCTGACCGCCGAAGAACTCATCAACGACGTAATCTATCAGGTGGGGGCCCTCCGTGGTTTCCTCGCCCGCTACGAACTGCCGCTCCAGCATGTAAAGCTCCACGGCGCCCTGTACAACTATGTGGCGACTCGGGAGGAACTTATCTTGAGGATCGCCGGGGCGTTACAAAAACCCTTCGACAATCCAGTATTTTTGACCCTCGGGACAACCAGGACCACGAAACTGCTGGAAAAATGCCGTCGAGAAGGCATCCGCCTGGCCCTGGAGGCCTTCCCGGACCGGCGCTACACCGACGCCGGAGAGCTGCAATCCCGCCGGGAACCCGGGGCGGTTCTCAAGGACCCCCGAGAGATTGCCCGACGGGCGGTGGCCATGGCGACCCGGAAGGGCGTGGAAAGCGTCAGCGGCCGTTGGCTGGAAATGGATATCCATACCCTATGCCTCCACGGGGACAACAAGGAGAGCATGGAGGCGGCGGCGCTGATCTACCGCTCCCTTCTCGATGAACAGATCCAAATACACCCCCTGGGCGTGATACTGCCATGATCGTCCAACGCTACACCGAAAACGCTCTGCGGATCATCTTCGGCTCCGTTATCGATCTGGAGATCCACGAACAGGTCCGGCGGGCCTTTTTCATCTGCCGCTCCCTGGATCGCCGGGAAATCCTGGAGATCGTTCCCTCTTTCCGCGCCTGTGTAATCATCTATGACGAGGAACGAATTTCCTTCCCGGAACTCGCCGCCCTGCTCCAGGAGCGGCTGGCGGATCTTTCCAGCGTGGAAATGCCACCGCCCCGGATTCACGAAATACCCGTCCGCTACGGCGGCGAGTACGGACCTGATCTCTCCTTTGTGGCCGGCCATTGCCACCTCCGCCCCGAAGAAGTCATCGCCCGCCATACCGGGGAACTTTATACCGTTTATACCGTCGGCTTCACACCCGGCTTCCCCTATCTGGGCACCCTCGACGCGGCCATCGCCGCCCCACGTCTGGAAACCCCCCGGACAAGGATCCCCGCGGGCTCCGTGGGCATCGCGCAGCGCCAGACGGGGATCTACCCTTTTGAATCCCCCGCGGGCTGGCAAATCATCGGCCGCACGGATGCCAGTCTCTTCGATACCAAGCACCCGCCATACAGCCTCATGCAAATCGGCGACAAGGTGCGCTTTTACGAGGTCCCCTGAACGATGGACGCCGCCGTCACCATCCGCAATCCCGGTCTCATGACCATGATCGTCGATCTGGGGCGCAACGGTTACAGCGATATGGGGGTCCCTTCTTCGGCCGCCTTGGACGGTTATGCCTGCCGGGCCCTCGCCGCCCTCTTGGACTCCCCGGACACCCCGGTGTTGGAAGTCACTGGGCCGCGGTTTGCCCTACGGTTCGACGCCGAGGTGACGTGCGCCATCACAGGCGCTCGGGTCAAGGCCTTTCTGGACGACGTCCCCTTGCTCCCCTGGGCTTCTTTCCGCGCTGGACGGGGAAGCATTCTCCGCGTCCGTGAGATCACGGAAGGCTTCCGCTACTACATCGGCTTTGCCGGTGGCCTCAAGATCGACCGGGTCATGGGCAGCTACACGACCAATTTGGAATGCCGATTCGGCGGCTATGAGGGACGGACGTTGATGGGCGGCGACGTCCTGTCGCTGGCGGCGCCGGGGCAACCGGATATCCGGATCTTACCCGACCACTGGATCCCCCCCATGGCCTCTCCTCACCGGCTCCGGGTCATCTCCGGGCCGGAGAGAGACTATTTCACCTCTGATTCTTTGGCTACTTTTTGGGACAAGGACCCCCAGGAACTATTTTCGACATCCAGACATCTGAACCGGACGGGCATCCGCATGAAAGGCAAACCCCTGTTGTTCCGGCCTGAGGTCCAGAAAAGCATCATCTCGGAAGGGATTCTCCCGGGCACGGTGCAGATCCCGGGCGACGGCCTGCCCATCGTCATGCTGTACGAAAGGACCATCGGCGGCTATGCCCGAGTGGCCACAGTGATCCGGGCCGATCGGGACCGCCTCGCGCACCTGCGACCTGGAGACATGGTTTATTTCGAACGGATAACCATCGAGGAAGCGGAGGCGTCATGGAAGGAAAAGAAGGACCGCATGGAAGCCTTCCCACTGTCGGGTAAATGAGGCACGTGCATGTTACCGCGGCCGGCCGCGTCCAGGGGGTCGCCTTCCGCGCTTGGACGAGAAAGACGGCCTTGTCGCTGCAACTGACGGGTTGGGTGCGCAATCTCCCCAACGGCAGCGTGGAGGCGGTCTTCGAGGGGCGGGACGAGCAGGTGGAACTCATGGTCCGCCGATGCGCCGCCGGTCCCCCCTTGGCGGATGTAACGGTCATCACCACCCGGGAGGAAGCGTATCGGGGGGAGTTCACAGGGTTCGTCATCCGTTATGACTGAGGCGGTTCGCCGCCTCCGTGCTGCCGGATGGAGTTGATGGCCGTAGGCGAGTTGTGATTTCGGGGTCCGGCATGGCTCTTTTTTACCTTGACTTACCGTTTTCATCCTCGTATAGTTCGCAAGTTTTTTAGTCTGTAAACCGCGTCAAGGACGCACAAACATGAAGAAAAGGAGGAGTTCTATGAAGAAATTATTGTCAGTTTTTCTGGTATCAGTGGTTTTCATCTTTTTCATCGTCGCGCCCGCCGTCGCCAAGACGACATGGAACGCCAATTCCGTCTGGCCCCCGAAAAATAACCACAGCATCGGCCTGGAAGCATTCGCCAAAAAGGTGAAGACCGCAACCAACGGCGAGTTGGAACTGGTGGTCCATTCCGGCGGCGCCCTGGGCTACAAGGGACCCGAACTCCTCAAGGTGGTCCGGGACGGCCTGGTGCCCGTTTCCGACATGCTCATCAGCGGGGTGGCCGGGGATGAGAAACTCCTTCAGATCGTCACCCTGCCCTTCCTGGTCCGTAATTTCGACGAACTCCACACTTTGATCAACATTGCCCGTCCCTATTTCGACAAATCAGCCGAAAAATGGGGTCAAAAGATCCTCTATACCGCCCCTTGGCCCGGCGCCGGCCTCTGGACCAAGAAAGAAGTGAAGACCCTGGCCGACCTGAAGGGGCTCAAGACCCGCACTTATGACAAAAATGGCGCCCTGGTCATGGAAGCTGTCGGCGCCACGCCCTTGGCCCTGCCTTTCAGCGAGGTTTACACCTCCCTGCAGACCGGCGTCATCGACTCCGTCATGACCTCCTCCCCCACGGCCGTGGATGCCAAGTTCTGGGAGGTCCTCAAGTATTTCGAACCGCTGAATATCACCATCGCCACGGATATGGTCACCGTGAACAAGAAGGCATTCGACAAGCTCCCCAAGGCCCAGCAGGATGCCCTGGTCAAGGCCGGGCAGGAGATGGAGAAGATCATGTGGGCCGGCGTGAAGAAGTGGGACGGCAGCATGGTCGGCATCAGCAAGAAAAACGGCATCAAGGTGGTGGCCCCTTCCAAGAAACTTGTCGCCGACCTGGAAAAGATCACGGAGAATATTCGCGCCGAATGGTTCAAGACAGCCCCGCCCGAGGCCCAGAAGATCTACGCGGAGTTCAGAAAGAAGGTCAAACGCTAAGACGCAACTGCGGATAAAGCGGATAAGTCTATTCCACCTTTTTTGCAGGCATGAATCACCACCGGTGATTTTAGATCATGTGCAGGGACCCAGGAGTGAGGTCTTCGGGGTCCCTTTTCATTGATGATCATGAAAAGATTGATAAAGATAATCGACGCCCTCTCGGGGGCCAACGGCTGGCTGGCCGGGATCATGACCGTGCTGGCCCTAATCCTCGTCATCACCGAGATCGTCTGGCGGACGGGTTTTTCGAAGACCATCTATATCAGCGATGAGTATGCCGGTTATCTGATGACCATGCTCACCTTCTGCGGCCTCGCCTACACCCTCCGGGAGCGGGGTCATATCCGAATGATGATGCTCCCCCATTTCATCAAGGGACGGGCGCGCATAATCTTTGACATGGTCTGCTTCGTTGTCGGCTTCATTTTCTGCGTTGCCTTCACCTGGTTCACCTTCGTCTTTTTCTGGGATTCCTACGTCAACGGGTCCCGTTCCATGCACGTCTCGGAGACCTATCTGGCCGTTCCCCAGTTTTTCATGCCCTTGGGCGCCGCCCTCATGACCCTCCAGTTTTTCGCCGAGTTCCTCAAGGCGATCGCCCGGCTCAGAAACGATACGGAGGGGTTGAGGATCCTCGAAGAAAGCGACGAGCTGGGAAGATGAAAGAAGGGGCAAACTCAGGGGATAAACGGCAGCCGTCGGAATTCGCCACGCCGGAAACACCGGAGAGGAAAAAAACGCCATGGATCTAGGACCGGTATCCGCGACCATCCTGGGCCTCCTCATCATCTTCATGGGGGGATCGATTTGGATCGGGATCGCCCTCTTCCTCGTCGGGATCGGTGGCTTCTTCTTTTTCAGCGACGTCGCCTTCGGTTCCATCCTCTCCAATATCGCCTGGAACAACACCAGCAGTTCGACCATGATGGCTCTGCCCTTTTTCATCTGGATGGGGGAGATCCTCTTCCGGAGCAAGATCTCGGAAAATCTCTTCAAGGGTCTGTCGCCCTGGATGGACAGCATTCCCGGACGACTCATCCATGTCAATATCCTGGCCTGCACCTTCTTTGCCGCCGTCAGCGGCTCTTCCGCCGCCACCACGGCCACGGTGGGAAAAATCACCGTCCCGGAACTCAGACAGCGGGGGTACGATTACGCCCTCTCCATCGGCTCCCTAGCCGGCGCCGGGACCCTGGGCTTCATGATCCCCCCCAGCATGGTCATGCTCGTTTACGGGATCATCGGCGACGTGAGCATCGGCAAACTTTTCATCGCCGGCTTCATCCCCGGCTTCATGATCGCCGGCCTCTTCAGCGGCTACATCCTCACCCGCTGTCTGATAAATCCAGCCCTCGCCCCGGCGGGGAGCGAGCATCATACCTGGCGGGACCGCCGTGAAGCGATCCCGGCCATCGCCCCGGTGATCATTCTCATCTTTGCGGTTTTGGGAAGCATCTATCTCGGCTGGGCGACACCCACCGAGGCCGGCGCCATCGGCGTCGTCGGCGCCTTCTTTTTCGCCGCCCTGACAAGGAGCCTTACCTGGTCGGTCTTCAAAGAGAGCCTCATCAACTCCGTCAAGACGAGCTGCATGATCATGCTCATCGTCATGGGGGCCGCCTATCTTTCCAACGTCTTCGGCTTTCTGGGGATTACCCGGGCGCTGACCACCTTCGTCACGGAGATGGGACTTTCACCCTACATACTCATCGTCATCCTGACGGTTCTGTATCTGATTCTCGGGTGTCTCATCGACGGCTTCTCCATGATCGTCATGACGGCACCCCTTGTCCTGCCCCTTATCGAGGCGGCCCAGTTTGACACCGTCTGGTTCGGGATCTACCTGGTCGTGATGATCGAACTCGCTCAGATCACCCCCCCGGTGGGTTTCAACCTCTTCGTTATCAGCGGCCTGAACAACGACAGCCTCTTCCGGATCGCCAAGGCAACCTTGCCTTTCTTCTGGCTCATGCTCTTAGCCACGGTACTCCTCACCGTGTTCCCCCAGATTGCCCTTTTCCTCCCCGGTATGATGAAATAAAGCGCGCGATTAAACCGCCTCGATGGTGGATGGCGGTTTCGTCGCTATGTTGTAGGTCACGCTGACCACTTCTGGAAGTTTGCTTATAATCTGCCCGGCCATCTTTTCCAGGGTTTCCCAGGGGAGCTGGGTAGGCGCGGCGATCCGGGCGTCAAGGCTCTCCCAGCAGCGCACCTCGATCTGCATCCCGAAGACCCTTTTACCATCCCGCATCCCCGTAACCCGGTCTTCATGGAGGACGGCCAGGTACTGGAAACTCCCGGTCCCCGCCAGAATTTTCTCCACGATGGTCGTGGCCTTCCGGACGATGCGGACCCGCTCCGGCGTAACCTCGCCCAGGACCCGGGCCGCCAGGGCCGGTCCGGGAAAGGGGATACGGTTGAAGAGGGCCTCCGGCAGACCCAGGGCCTGCCCAACCTTCCGGACGCCGTCCTTTCGCAGCTCCACCAGGGGTTCGATGATCTTGTAGCCGAACTCCTTCTGGGGGTCGATGCCGATCTGGGCGAAGATGTTGTGCTGGCGCTTGATGCCGGCCACCGTTTCATCGATGTCCGTGAGGATCGTGCCATGGAAGAGGCATTTGGCGCCGCTGTCCATAATCAGCTTCTTGAATACCTGCCGGTAAAACGTCTGGGTAATGGCCTCCCGCTTCAGCTCCGGATCGGTGATCCCCTTCAGGGCGCGAAAGAATTCCCTGCCCGCCGGAACGATCTGCACCTTGATCCCCAGGGCGGCAAATAGATCGACAACCTGCTTGCCCTCGCCCTGACGCATGAGGCCGGTATCGATGTAATAGGAGCGCAGGCGGTCCCCCAGGGCCCGATGGCCCAAGGCCGTAACCACGGAGGAATCGACACCGCCGGACAACGCGTTGATAGCGAGGCCTTTGCCGACGATCCGGCGGATCTCCTTTACCTTCTCATCAATGAAACTTTGCGGATTTAAATCCTGAACCTTGATTTCCCTGTTCATCTTTTCTCACCCCGGTTACCCTTCATTGAAATTCATTTAAATTTATTCAGCACCCTGCCGAACCCGGCCATGGCATTATTTATCGTGGCATCATCAACGCAATAGGCAATCCGGATGAATCCCGGACCGCCAAAACCGCTGCCCGGCACCGCCAGAATCCGCTCCTCCTGAAGGGCCCGGACAAAGGCTACGTCGTCGGCAATGGGTGTTTTCTGGAAGAGATAAAAGGCGCCCTCCGGCTTGCTGACCTCATAGCCCACCGAGGCGAGGCCTTCACAGAGGAGATCGCGCTTGCGTTTATATATCCCTGCATCCACATTGACTCCCTGGAGACGGGCGATGACCCGCTGCATCAGGGCCGGGGCGTTGACGAAGCCCAGCATGCGGTTGCACAGGACCAGACCGCCCATCAGGTCGGCGGCGTCCTCACATTCCGGATGGACGGCGATATAGCCGATCCGCTCCCCGGACAGGGAGAGGCTCTTGGAATAGGAAAAGACCAGGATGCTGTGGCCGTAAAGTTTCATGACGCCGGGGACCTGAACGCCGTCGTACACGATGTCTCGATAGGGTTCATCGGAGACGAGATAAATCGCCCGGCCGTAATCCCCGGATTTTCGTCGCATGACGGCGGCCAGACCCTCCAGCGAGGCCACGTCATAAACCCGGCCGGTAGGGTTGTTCGGAGAATTGATCAGCACTGCCTTGGTATTTTTATTGATGGCCGCCTCGATGGCGGTCAGATCCAGGGAAAAGTCTTCCCTGGTGGGGACAGTGACGGTAATGCCGCCGCCATTGTCCACATAGAAACGGTATTCGACGAAAAAGGGGGTGGGAATGAGGACCTCGTCGCCGGGATCGAGGATGGTTTTAAAGACGACATTGAGCGCCCCCCCGGCTCCGACGGTCATGACGACCTGCTCCGCCGTTATGGCCACGCCCTGCTCCCGGAAAAGGTAATCCGCCACGGCCCGCCGCGTCTCGGGATAACCGGCATTGGGCATATAGGCATGCTTCCCCGGAATATCCGCGGCGGCCACTTCCCGGAGCGCCTGGCGGAACTCCTCCGGTGGCTCCACGTTGGGGTTGCCCAGACTGAAATCATAGACATTCCCAGCCCCGAATTCCTGCTTGAGCCGTATCCCCTCTTCGAACATCCTTCTTATCCACGACGATTGCGTGATAAACCCCTCGATCTTTTTTGCCATGGCCATAGCCGGTCTCCTTTAAACAACGTGTATTTTTGTCCTTCCGGAAATGAGGCAGTACCGTTCTTTTCCCGAGCGGAGCGGAGTATAAGAAGAGCGCCATGGGATGTCAATGAAAAAGCATGAACCGATCGGTGATTGAATGATGCATTACGATATAATTTCTTTACATCTTGCTTTTTTGTATTTAGCATGATGTGCATTTTATCCCCGGAAGAGAAGGCTATGGACATAATAATTTTGACGGCCCTGGGAATAGCGGCGACGGCGTTCATCATCCTCAGGAGATGGGTGGAAAGCAGGCGCTACGGTAAATTCCAGCCGAGCGACGAGATTACTGCGGCATTCGAGTCATTCCGCGTGGAGAAAAACAAAAGATATTACCTCAGCGGCCCCGATAATTATCCCCATGCCATTATCGGCATCGAGAAGGAGTGGAGACTTGAGACGGATTTATGGAAGCAAAGGGACCTCTCCGGGCAAACCATGAAGGAACTGGTGCAGAATATGCACTCCAGAGCCCTGGAGCGGAATCTGACCCTATACGGATTCAGCATCCTTGACGATCGAGATCGAAACATCGGCGTCTGGTATTCCATCATGGGGCTGGATATGACCGTCGAGATCCGGGGGGAATACAGCGTCGTCATACACACGCCTCCCATCGACACCTACGGCGTCAATTGATGACACCATCGGAAAAAGTAATCATGCCTCATGGGATATGCCCCCCATTTCCGGAGCAGTTTCTTCGCCATGTCCGCGGGCTTCCGGTCCGGGCCCCGGCAAAGATGCCGTCCCGTCCCCCTTGCCCGTGAATTAAATGTTGACGGCACTCGTCAAACAGACTATTTTTCCACCGCTTTCATCGGAAAGGTCAACATCATGAAAAGATCATTAGCCGCCATCGCCATCTTTTTCCTAGGCGTATTTCCTGTCCTGATCTCAGCGTGCGCCAATTCATCCCAGGATGCAAGCGGGGCAAAAGATGGCCGGGAGCGGGCCGTACCCGTAACGGCGGCGACAGTGATCAGGAAAGAAATGCCCATCGAAATCAAAACGTTCGGAAATGTCCAAGCCAAATCCAGCGTCCAGATCAAAGCAGAGGTGGATGGCGCCCTGGCCAAGGTGCATTTCCGCAAAGGCCAGAATATCCGGCGGGGAGATCTCCTCTTCTCCATCGACCCACGCTCCTATCAGGCGGCGCTGGCCCAGGCGCAGGCCAACCTCCTGCGGGACCGGGCGCTGCTGGAACATGCCCTGCTCACTGCTAAGCGGGCCAGGGAACTCATTCAGAGGGGCTATATTGCCCGCAGCGACTTCGACAAGGCCCAGTCGGAAGCCGACGCGCTGTCGGCGACGATCAAAGCCGATGAGGCCGCCATCGCCCATGCCAAATTACAGGTGGAGCGATGCAGCATCCGCAGCCCGATCAACGGGAAGGCCGGTGATCTGCTCGTATCCGAGGGGGCGCTGATCAAGGCTAAGGATATGACCATGGTGGTCATCAACCAGCTGCGGCCGATCGAGGTTTTTTTCAGCATCCCCCAGGCGGACCTTCCGGCCGTCCGCAGCGAGATGTCCCAACGGAAACTGAAGGTCAAGGCCTACCTGCCGAAAGATAACCGCCCCCCAGAGGAAGGGGAGTTGTTCTTCATAGACAACGCCATCGATAAAAGCACCGGCTCCGTGCAACTGGCCGGTACATTCGACAATGAGCGGGATTTGCTCTGGCCCGGCCAGTATGTACTGGTAACCCTCGTGCTGGCGGTCCAGAAAGACGCCCTGGTGGTACCATCCATAGCCGTCCAGAACGGTCAGGAGGGTAGATTTGTCTTTGTCGTCAAACCGGACCGCACCGTCGAGGTCCGACCGGTTACGACCCGCATGGCCGCGGGAGGGGAGACGGTGATCGAGAAGGGATTGCAGGCCGGGGATCAGGTGGTCACCGACGGCCACCTCGGGCTTGTCCCCGGCACCAGGATAGAGATCAAAAACCCCGCGTCCGATAAGGCGGACGGCGCGATTCCACAGGGACGTTCATGAACCTCTCCGGGCTGTTTATCCGCCGTCCCATCATGACGATGCTCTGCATGCTGAGTATCGTCTTCGCCGGTCTGATCGGCTATCGTCTCCTGCCTGTGAGCGACCTGCCGACGGTCGATTTCCCCACAATCAGTGTCAGCGCCTCCCTTCCCGGCGCCAGCCCGGAAACCATGGCTTCCACCGTGGCCACGCCTCTGGAAAAGGAATTTGCGACCATCGCCGGCATCGACTCCATGAGTTCCGTAAGCAACCAGGGCTCCACCCGGATCACCCTGCAGTTTGTCCTGAGCCGGGACATCGACGCCGCCGCCCAGGACGTGCAGTCCGCCATCTCCCGCGCCATCCGCCGGCTGCCGGAGAATATGCCCACTCCACCGTCTTTCCGCAAGGTCAATCCCGCCGACCAGCCCATTCTCTATCTAACCTTGACGAGCCCGACCCTGCCCATGTCCACCCTGGACGAGTACGGTCAAACCATGATTGCCCAGCGGATATCCATGGTGGAGGGGGTTGCGCAGGTACAGGTTTACGGGTCTCAGAAGTACGCCGTCCGCATCGAACTGGACCCAAACGAGTTGTCCTCCCGGGGTATCGGTATCGATGAGGTATCCACCGCGGTTAGCAATTACAATGTGAATCTACCCCTCGGAACCTTGAGCGGGCCTCAGAGTCTATCCACGATTCAATCGGACAACCAGCTCAAGGAGGCAAAACAATACCTTCCCCTCATTGTGGCTTACCGCAACGGGCAGCCGGTGCGTCTTCAGGAACTCGGGGTCGTCCGGGACAGCGTGGAAAACGACAAGGTGGCGGCGTGGCATGTTACGCCACAGTCCATCAGCCGCTCCATCATCCTGGCCATCCAGCGGCAACCGGGAACCAATACCATCCAGGTCGCCGACGCGGTCAAGGCCCTGCTGCCCTCGTTTCGCGAGAAGCTGCCGGCTTCTGTTTCCCTGGGCGTACTCCGGGACAGCAGCATCCCCATCAAGGATTCGGCAAAGGATGTGCAGTTTACCCTCTACCTGACCCTGGCCCTCGTGGTAATGGTTATCTTTCTATTCCTGCGCAACCTCTCGGCGACCGTCATCCCGAGCCTGACGCTCCCCGTGTCCTTGATCGGCACTTTTGCCGTTATGTATCTCTTTGATTACAGCATCGACAACCTGTCGCTCATGGCCCTGACTTTGTCGGTGGGTTTCGTCGTTGATGACGCCATCGTCATGCTGGAAAACATCGTCAGGCACATGGAGATGGGGAAAAGCCGCATGCAGGCCGCTTTCGACGGCGCCCGGGAAGTGGGTTTCACCATCGTGTCCATGACTCTTTCCCTGTCCGCCGTTTTTATCCCCGTGCTGTTCATGGGCGGCATCGTCGGGCGGCTCTTCCGGGAGTTTTCCGTCACTATCGGCGTGGCGGTCCTGGTCAGCGGCTTCGTCTCCCTGACCTTGACCCCCATGCTGTCCAGCCGGTTTATCCGTACCCCTGGGAAAGAACAGCATGGCCGGGCGTATCAGGCCATCGAGGCGGGGTTCGAATCCATGCTCAGGTTTTACAGCCGTACCCTTCTTACGATTCTGGCTCACGGCCGTGAAACCATGATCTTTTCCGGAGTGGTCCTCGTGGCCACCACCGTTTTGTTTTACGTCATTCCGAAGGGTTTCATCCCCTCCGAAGACCGGGCTCAGATCTCGGTGCAGACGGAGGCGGCCCAAAACATCTCTTTCAACGCCATGGTTCAGCACCAGCTCGCCCTGGTGGATATCGTCCGGCGTGATCCCAACGTGGCCCGGTTTATGTGCAGCGTCTCATCCGGCGGCAGCAGCGGCTCCAACACGGGAAACATGTTCATAGTCCTCAAGCCGCGCCGGGAAAGGGATCTCACCGCGGATCAGGTGATTTCGGAACTACGTCCCAAGCTGGCCTCCGTTCCCGGTATCCGGGCCTATCTGAACAACCCTCCGCCCATCAATCTGGGGGGCCGCATCTCCCGGAGCCTCTACCAGGTTACCTTTCAAGGCACGGATACGAAAGAGCTGTTCAGATATGCCGCAAAAATGGAGCAACAGATGCGTGGCATGGAGGAACTGCAGGACGTCAGCAGCGACCTGCAGTTGAAGAATCCGGAACTGCACGTCGAAATCGACCGGGATCAGGCGTTCATCATGAACGTCACCCCGAGGCAGATCGAAGAGGCCCTCTACAGCGCCTATGGAGATCGACAGATTTCAACCATTTATACACCGAACAACGATTACCAGGTTATCATGGAACTGCGGCCCGAGTACCAGAGCGATCCCTCCGTGCTGTCCATGCTCTATATCCGCTCTTCCCAGGGGCAACTGGTGCCCCTCCGGGCGATCACGAAGCTCAGGGAGGACGTTGGTCCCCTGTCTATCAACCATTCCGGACAGTTGCCCTCCGTGACCGTCTCCTTCAACGTCAAACCGGGCTTCTCGCTCGGTCAGGCGGTGGAAAAGGTCCGGGGCATCGCCGGCGCCTCCTTGCCCGCCGGGATGACGTACGCATTCCAGGGCACGGCTCAGGCCTTCCAAGCTTCTCTCGAAAGCATGGGTATCTTGCTTATGCTGGCCATCGTGGTCATCTATATCGTCCTGGGCATCCTGTACGAAAGCCTTTATCATCCCGTTACCATCCTCTCCGCCCTGCCTTTCGCCGGCTTCGGGGCCCTGCTGACGCTCATGGCCTTCCGTTCCGAACTGTCCATTTATGCCTTCGTGGGCATCGTCATGCTGGTGGGACTCGTAAAGAAGAATGGGATCATGATGGTGGATTTTGCCATCGAGGCCCAGCGGCAAAAGGGGAAAAGCGCTCATGACGCAATCCACGAGGCGTGCCTGATTCGTTTCCGGCCGATCATGATGACCACTATGGCCGCCCTCGTGGCCGGTCTGCCCATCGCCCTCGGGTATGGCGCCGGCGCGGAATCCCGCCGTCCCCTGGGACTGGCCGTGGTCGGCGGTCTCCTCTTCTCACAGACGCTGACCCTCTATGTCACCCCTGTTTTCTACATCTACATGGAGAAATTCCGGACACGCATCGCCGGATGGATCAAAAAATACTATTTTGAGAAAAATCTAGCCTAAAAAATGATGACATCGTAAAAAGTCAAAAAATATAACGTGAAGATTGCCTTTCAGTTCGCGCTTACGAGAATGTCCATCGGACAAATCCTGATCATCACCGCCGGGTAAACTGAGATCAATCAATGATCTTTTCCCATCACATATTCATCCTAACCCCGATTGTTGAAAATCGTTTCCGGGATTATCTTAGGGCCGAAAGAAAAAGGAAGCATAATTACTATGACCACCAGCGGCCCCCAAAAAAATGTATTTCTTCCCTTCCCCACGCCGGGAAAGACGCCGCCGTCCAAGTGCCTCTGCCCCGAATGGATGTGTTGGATGCCCTGGCTTGCAGACGGTGAAGAGCTGATACCGGAGCTGCGTAAGAACGAGGGCCAGCCGGAATTGCCCGTAAATATTCAAATAGTCAGAGATTATTCAACAAGATAGGAGGCAGGAGCCATGAGAAAGATAGGAAAAGAAAAAGGCCGATTCGCCAAAAAGGCGACCAAGACCTGGATCGATCCTATGTGCACCCCCATCGAGACAAGGTAACTGCGGGTAAACAAACGACCAAGTTTCTTGACGCCAGACAGAGGAGACAATAAAGACGGGAAGGTTAGTGCTGCCGGACTTGGCGGCTATGCAAAGGAGAGGACGACGAGCCTCTCTAGAAAGATTGGACATAGCCAGACGCCGCTCATTATCAACTTTGGAAAAGATTATCCATTTATCAGTTGAGATGAAGATTACAAAATGATAATCGCCAAGCACCCAACCCATCATTATATCTCGTCAGATTTTCAAAGAACCCGTCGCCGTCAGTTGATGGCTCTGACCGACTGCCGCGAGTTACTCAATTCTGAAACAAACGCCAAGATAAGTCCTTCAGACGGTTACAATAAAAACGACCCGCGTGTATGTGCTCCTCCCGGCAATACGCCGCCGCGCTCCTACCGCTTGCCGCCTGCTTGTCTATGATGCCCTGCCAATGGGCGCTTCGCTCCGCTACGGTCATCTGCTTCCTCCCGATTATGAAAATATCCCACCGCCGGAAGGCTTACCCCAAAGGCAACCCCAGGTAAAGATGACTCCGTCAGACGCTTATTTTAGAATTGAATATACGCCATTGACACAAGTGATTATCCCCTTTGCGGAAAGACGCTCGACATGCTTCTTGACCGTCAAGGCGTCCCAGGCACGGACCCACTCATCAACAAGGAATTTCTTGCCATAAATCAGTCCCATGGCACACAGATCGCTTAAAGAAACCGGTTCTGAGAGGGCAGCCATGATCCGCGCCTCTCTCTTATCAATGATTTCGAGATATTGTTTCAGGGCCCTCCGAAAATCATCGTGATTGACAATGCCCGCTTCATGACTGGTGATATATGTGCCTGCATCTAGATTCGCAACAATCTCAGCTGACTTTATGAATTGATCCATATCGCCATCAGCGCCAAAACACCAGGGACCAAAGGCGGTGAGATCAATATCTCCGGTATAGACAATACCCTCGTCGGGAAAGTAATGACAGCAAAATCCTTCGGAATGGCCCGGCGTCCCGACGACTTCCATCCGGGTCGAGCCAAAATCCATGACATCTCCCCATTGGTAAGTACCGTCCAGTCTGGCCGTAGAAAGCCACCATTCATGACGATTTTGCGGGGTATAAGGGCTCTGGACGCTGTCCGGCCGTGAAATCCTGTTCAACCATCCCTGTGTCCAAGCGTCGCCATAATAATTCGTCATTCCAAGACGCTTCAGGATTTCCCTTCGATCCCGGTAACATTCTCCCTCCCAGTCATTAATAACAATCCGGGAGTGATCAAAGAGATAATTGTAGGCAATATGATCGAAATGAAAATGCGTATTAATGACAAGATCGATATCCATGCTCTTCCTAATCTGCATCATCGGATCCAGACCAGCGCCGGGGTCGATGATTACCTTGACACCGTCGTCGATAAGAAGAGAATTACAGAATGGAAATCGCCCATTGTTCTGACCCTGTATAACTTTAATTTTTCCTAACTCTATAAGTTCCATTATGGCACCTGCTCAATGAAATCATTGATTTGCATGCCAAATATAATTGGCCAAGTTTTTCCAGTAAAAAAGCTTAATTTTAATATAATATTTAAGTATCTATATATCAATATTCAATAAGCTAAGGAGATGCTTATCATTGAAGACTTGTATTTGCTATACTGTCTGTGGTTCTCAATTATAACAACAGAAATATCCTTAGCATACCGTCATTTGATATAAGAATGTATCAAAACTTGGCAACTATGCGCAATCGCAACTACCTTTTATTATTGCGTTATATCAGATTAATCTCATAAGTGGCCGACAAAAATCTTATATCAAATCGCTCCACGAAAATCGGTTGTTGTCATTTCCACCCGTTGATCCTCAACCAACGACCCGCGTTTCCTGATCGCCCCAATCGCCTGATCCATTCCTGTGCCTGGTAAAATTTTAAATAACCCGTCACCGACAGTCGCTGTCTCTGACTGACTGCCGCACCTTACTAGACTTCGAAATAACTTCCAAGATGAGTCTGCCAGACGTTTGCGGATGAATCACACAAATCATCATGCCCGTTTCGGGCACAACGAAAGATTAAAATATCCGGCTAGTTGTGAATATTTTCTCATAAAAGCATTACAGCAAGAATTTATTATGTGCTGCCTCAATAGCCTCTTTTGCTTCAGCAATCATCCCATCGATCAATTCTTTACACGTGAGCTCATTTCTGATGTTACCAATAATTTGACCCACAGGGAAAAATCCCTCGTCAAGATTGCCTGTATCCGCGGCTGTTTTAATCCCAGTCACATTCAGTGCCTGACGAGCTAAATCAGCAACTCCCCTATTACCCATCTGCTTAACGCCACTGGCTAATAGTTTATGCATCGGCACATCAAGTTCTTTTTTTACCTTCATTGTACTGGATAAGGCTTTCATCATCGATAGTTTTCCTGTAGCCATCTCCATTGTCGCTTTTGTCTTGAACCATCTTCCGGGTAGTCCGTCTATTTTATCAGAATAGATCGTGTCGTTCTCCGTTGCCTTCAGAATCGTTTGTTTCACATCATCATGCACTTGGCATTCCTTGGTCAGCACAAATCTTGTACCCATGGATATTCCATCAATACCAATTGCCAATGCAACAGCCAGCCCCCTTCCATCGCAGAAACCACCAGCTGCAATGATGGGAATATGGATTTTATTTACAAGAATCTGTGCCAACACCAAGGTGGTTATTTCCGTTCCATGTGCCGCCGCCTCATAACCCGTTATGGCGATGGCGTCAGCCCCGTCTTCCTGGGCCTTCAGTGCGTGACGTTCAGTGGCGACTGTCGCAATAACCTTCCCACCATACGCATGAGCAGCCTTTATCATCCAGTCGGCTTTACCCAAAGCATAATTCAATATCGGAACTTTTTGTTCCAACGCCACTTCCGCATTCTCTCTCGCATTTGGAAGTAACAGGGTAAAATTTACGGAAAACGGTTTATCGGTAAGAGACCTGATCTCTTCTATGATGTCTTTCATCTCTTCGGGAGTGTTTGCTACACTATTATAGGTACCAAGCCCTCCGGCTTCGGATACAGCGGCCACCAACTTGGGTAAGCTGACATACGCCATACCGGCCAACATAATGGGATATTTCACTCCAAATACTTCCGTCATTCGTGTTTTCATTTCAATCCTCCTGATCATTGGTCTATTTTATATCTCCATATTGACGTTTCTCTAAGAATCATTTGAGTCCCGCTCAAGCCTGCTTTAACGGCTTATCTGTTCAATTCATTCCGGAAATAGGGGTGAACCACAGCAATCAAGGCTTTTTTGCGAGCTGGAATAGATTTAAGATACAAGTCTGCCGCATCGTACTCCGTCACGATGTACATCACCTTGAATCTCGGGGTTACCACGGCAGCTCCCAGAGGCAATACAACGATGGTGCATTTCTATCGTGTCGTAAAAAGGATTGCATCAGTAATGTCCGGTTTTAAGTAATTGCATGCGAGCTATGTGAGTCAGGCGGCTGATGTGACTTGCCTACGAATCGGCGGGCGTCTTTCTGTTTGCGCCGTTTCTGGAAAGCTTTGATATTCCGGAACTTATTCGTTCTGCGGGACTTCCCGGCAGCAAAGTCGTCCCTGCTGTCAGCTATTTCCTTTCTTTTCTGGCGCTGAAACTCATTGGGACGGAGCGATACGGCCACATGGGTGATCATGCCTTCGATCCCGGTTTGGGGTTGTTTGCCGACATCAACTTTCTGCCCAAGTGCACGGCCATGTCCACCTATTCCTATTCCCTCGATGAGGTTCACATCCTGAAACTCCAGCAGGCCTTCGTGAAGAAGGCCGCCAGTCTGGGTCTGTATGACGGCAGCGTTATCAATCTGGACTTCCACACCATTCCCCATTACAGGGATGAATCGGTCCTCCAGGAACATTGGGCCGGCGCCAGAGGCAGGCGGATGAAAGGGGCCTTGACCCTTTTTGCCCAAGATGCCTCCTCCAAACTTGTTCTCTATACAGCAGCCGATCTCATGAAGGAAGAGGCCAATGAATAGGTCGTCAACGTCTTGTCCTTCTGGAAGGGCATTCGCAAGGGCGTTGCTTCCACCTTTGTTTTTGATTCCAAGTTTACCACCTACGAACATCTGACGGTACTGAATCGCATGGGAGTCAAGTTCATCACCCTGAGAAGACGAGGAAAGAAACTGGTTGAAAATCTTGAGGAACTTTCCCCTTGGGAGAAGATCCACATTGCCCACGACAAACGGAAATACCCCAATCCCTATGTCCATCAATCCGTCATCTCTCTCCATGATTACGAGGGGCAACTCCGGCAAATCATCCTTAGAGGCAACGGCCATGAACGACCAGCATTTCTGATCACCAATGATCTCGAAACCCCGGTGGAACTTATCGTCAGCGACTACGCCCACAGATGGCGCGTGGAGAACGTCATCTCCGAGCCGGTCAAGTTTTTCAACCTTAACGCCCTGTCTTCCCCTATCCTGGTGAAGGTGCACTTTGACGTTTTGATGACCATGATCGCCGACACCCTCTACAGTATGCTGGCCAAAAAGCTCAGGGGATTCGAGCAGTGCGACGCCCAGACTATCTATCGCCATTTTGTCCGGGGAAAGGCGGTCGTCCACATCGGTAGCGGCACGGTGCAGGTATCCTATCCCCGCCGGGCGCACAACCCCATCCTCAGAGGCGTCCCCTGGCATCGTCTGCCGCAGTCTCTCTCCTGGCTCGGAGGCCTTAAACTGAACCTCGATTTCCAATGATGCCAGATTCAAAACCTTATACCAAAATGACGGTTAAACCGTCTGCGAAAATCGTTGATAAAAAAACCATCTTGCGCTTACACGTATAGAGATGGATATCTTTTACTCGGTTCATGAACTCCTGATTGACGATACTTTTAAAATGACACAGCACAACCGCTTATTATAAATAGTCTTCCCTTATCGGGTAAAAGACATCGAGAATATAGCAATCCGTGATTGAGGTGCCCCAATGTTTTGCATGAGGTGGGATGACCACAACGGAACCCGGTTCGACGGTTTTCGTCTCACCGTCCACGGAAATTTCAAAAGTACCCCGAATGATCGTTGTCACCTGTTCATGGGGATGACAGTGTTCCGGTAACGAATAGCCAGCTTTCGTGTTCCAGAAAGAAAAAGTCATAAATTTCGTGTGCACGAAGCGACCGGAAAACCCAGGCATCATATCTCTTTCCGTAATGTTTGACAGTTGAACAAAAGGCATGGGGACTGTCCTCCTTTCTTTTTAAAAATAGAAGGCTAAAGGTCGTGTAAAGGAGATTGAAAAGCAACCCTTAAACCTTCTATTTTAAATAGCTTGACTGTGCCTGGCAAGAACGACCTTTTGTAAAACCATTTGATACGCAGTTATTGCAGGCGTGCGCATCCAAGCGATACGTACATAACCATGTTTATATCATCTTTATAATTAACTTGATGACTCCTCACGTTCAAACGGGGCGATTCCCCTGCTTTCTTTTTGGCCTGGGAATGACGCGCTCTTTTATGGATCGACCTAAATGCATGGATTTTACGATCATCTCCCTTGTTTTTCTGGGATCAATGATATCATCAAAGAAATCCCACCTGAGGTTCGCAGCTGTCTTGATCGGGTCCACGTACTCGTCAAAATATTCCTTTTTTTTCGCCTCCGCAAAAGCAAGTCTCTCTTCAGTGGACGACAGCTCTCTTATTTTCCTGTCGTATATGATAGCGACGGCGCCGTCGGCCCCCATCGGCGCATATTCTCCGGTCGGCCATACGTATACAAAATCCGCCGCATGAGGCTTAGAGCAAAATATGGGAAGCGTGCCGCCGTATGCTTTTCGAACAAGAATACAAACACGCGGCACCGTTGCGCAATTTGTTGTATGTAACAGTTTCGTTGCATGCCGGATCACTCCCTTCATTTCCCAATCGTCGCCGACGGTAATGGCGGGCGTGTCCACCAGATATACCAGAGGAATATTGAAGCAATCGCAATATGTAATAAATCTTGTCACCTTATCACAGGCATCGGGTTCGAGGCACCCAGCAAGATAGGCCGGATTTCCCGCATAGATTCCGCAGGGGTGTCCGTCAAAACGGCAGAAACCTACAATCGCACTTTTGGCATATCCTTCCATGATTTCGAGAAATTCGCCGTCGTCAACGATCAGGTTGATGATATCGTGCATGTCATAGGTCCGTCGCGGATCGGACGGCAGGATATCCAGTAGTTTTTCTTCCCGGCGGTATGGATCATCCTTCGGAGTCGTATATGGCGGCACTTCCTCCCACGAAGATGGACAGTAACTCAGGATCTTCTTTGCTACCTCGACGGCTTCTTTGTCGTCTTCCGCGACGTAGTGGCAACTTCCGCTGTATTTCATGTGATATTCCGCGCCTCCGATTTCCGTTATGTCTTCCTGCGTGAGAGCAGCGGTTGCCCTGGGACCACCCAGCCACATATTGGTCCCTTTTGTTTTCGTCATGATGACAAAGTCCGTCAGCAGCGGGGAATAGGCCTGGCCCGCAGCACAGCCGCCACATATAATGGTAATCTGGGGGATCACGCCTGAGTAGTTGCACTGAAGCCAAAACGTATCATAATACCCCTTCAGGCACGGGGCGGCTTCATGCAGTCTGGCCCCCGAAGAATCAATAAACCCCACAATAGGCACTTTAGCGGCGGCAGCCAGTTTGGTGATGTCGGCAACCTTGATCTGATGACCTTCACCGCTGGATCCGGCAAGAACGGAATAATCCGTGGCGTAGGCACAGACCTTCCTACCGCCAACAAGGCCAAATCCGCAGATCACGCCATCTGCCGGCGTGCCGTATTCTCCCATTCCCATCCCTCTAATCTGGCTCTCGCCGAATATCCCATGCTCAAAGAAAGTTCCTTCGTCAAAAAAAATCTCAATTCGTTCTCTGGCGGTAAGCTTTCCTCTTTCCCGCTGTTTGGCCAGTAATTTCTTGTCGCCCATTTCCAAGATTTTTTTTCGCTTTTCCTCCACCTTTGCCAAGCGAGTCCGGAGATCTTCCACATAGGGTCTAAATGATACTCCCCTACTCTTCTTGCCTTTGGCCATCTCCTTTTTTGCCTGCATGACTTCTTTCGTAGTATCGATAGACCATTTTTCCTGGCTGCTATCATTCTTCTCCTCATTTGACATCGATCTTCTCCCTTTCTAAGAAAATAGTCCCACCGATTGCCATGATCCGATCATGACGCTCTCATGAATTTATTCCATTAAAACCGTTGATATAATTGGTATTAAAATGACCCGCTACAAAATTCCCATCCCTCAGAACCCTTTCATGAAACGGAATGGTCATCTTAACGCCTTCGATTTTGAATTCCCTAAGGGCCCGTTGCATTCTACAGACAGCCATTTCACGATTTCGTCCCCACACAATTATTTTTCCAATCAGGGAGTCATAAAATGGGCTGATCTCCCATGAATCATAAATATGTGTGTCCACTCTTATGCCGGGTCCTCCGGGTAAAATCAATCCCTCCACCACCCCGGGAGAAGGCGCAAAATTATCCTCCGGATCCTCGGCGTTAATTCGACATTCCATAGACCATCCGTTTTGTCTGATCTCATCCTGAGTCATCTCCAACTGCTCACCGGATGCTATGAGGATTTGCTCGCGTATGATGTCAACACCTGTAACCATTTCTGTCACGGGATGCTCTACCTGAATGCGCGAATTCACTTCCATGAAATAGAAATTTCTCTTGTCATCCACCAGGAATTCAATCGTCCCTGCACTTTTATACTGGATGGCTCGTGCAATACGCAGGGCTGCCTCGCACATTTTCTCCCTCAATTCCTTATCAACGAAAGGTGAAGGCGATTCCTCAATTAACTTTTGGTGACGCTTCTGAATGCTGCACTCTCGTTCTCCAAGATGCACATAATGATTATGCTGATCCGCTAAAATCTGGATTTCGATATGCCGCGGGTTATGAATATAGCTTTCGATATAAAGATCCGGGTTTCCAAAGGCCACCCTTGATTCGCCTGAAGCAACTTTAAGCCCGTGGAGAAGTTCCTCTTCATTGTTAGCTATTCTCATTCCTCGCCCACCGCCGCCGCCCGCTGCCTTGATAATAACAGGATAGCCTAACTTATTGACAAGACTGACGGCTTCTTCCGGTGAACGAATCACATCGGCGCTTCCCGGAATGACCGGAATGCCGAGTCCACCGATGGTTTTTCGTGCTTCCGATTTGTTTCCCGCCAAAGCGATCGTTTCCGGAGAAGGCCCTATGAAGATGAAATGGTTCTCCTGGCAGACCCGCGCAAACTTTTCATTTTCCGAGAGAAAACCGTAGCCTGGATGAATGGCTTCGGCACCTTTTTCTTTGGCCGCGGTAATGATTTTATCCGCATTTAAGTAACTTTTTCTGCTCTGCGAAGGACCGATATGAACTGCTTCGTCAGCATAACGAACATGCAAGGAGTTGACATCAGCGTCAGAATATACTGCTACAGTCGCGATGCCCATTTCTCTGCATGTTCTTATGATTCTGAGGGCTATTTCACCCCGGTTGGCTATAAGGATTTTTCTTAACATAAATTCTCATCTCCATGTTTCAAAATCAGGTCATTTCTATCTCAATCAAGACCTGTTCCTTCTTCACTGAGTCTTCATCCTCAACCAAAACATTGACGACGGTCCCCCCTCGTTCAGCCCTGATCTCTGTGAACACCTTCATTGATTCAACGATGCATAAGACATCACCCGTCTTGACCTTCTGCCCGACTTCAACAAAGGGCGCATCTTCTGGTGAAGGAGCTTCATAGAATGTGCCTGCTAAGGGAGCTGTCACTTTATAAACTTTACCACTCATCGATCCTTTCCTCCTGTCATCTATTTATACTGACTATGTCGTCCATCTGGGCTTTCTTTTTTCCATGAATGCCTTTGTTCCTTCCATCGAGTCAGGTGAATTCGTGAGAATGGATGCCGTGTCCCTCAAGAATGCCATGGATTTCTCATACTCCATATCCATGGCGGTATAATAGGCTTCAAGGCCGAGTCTGAATATAGCGCCACTCTTGTTCCTCAGCTTCTCGGCAAGTTTCTCAACATAGTCATCCAGTTCCTGACCTTCCACCGCTTTAGTGATCATGCCCATTTTTTCCGCCTCATGGGCATCTATGATTTCTCCAAGACATATTAATTCCCACGCTTTTTTCCTGCCCACCGTCCTGAATAGGGTTGCAGTAACCATCATGGGCCACATGCCCACATTGATTTCCGGGAGACCAAACTTGGCGTCATCGGAAGCAACACTAAAAGTCGGAAGCATGGCCAAACCGCACCCACCAGCTACAGCTAAGCCCCTTATCTTTGCAATGGATGGTTTCCTGAGCCTGTGAAAAGCAAGGCACATACCGGCATATAAATTAAGATTCTCCCGACTTTTAAAGGCTGAATCATGGGCAATGGCTGACAAGTCAGCCCCCGCACAGAAAGCTTTTTCTCCGGCACCTGATATGATAACGACTTTGACTGAGTCGTCTTTGTCTGCATTCTCTATTGCCTGAATCACTTCCTTGAGGACCCTGTTGCTGAGCCGGTTCATCTTCTCAGCCTGGTTAATAGTTATCCGAACTATTCCATCCTTGACATCATGTAGAATGGTTTCGTAAGTCATTGGTCAACTCCCGTATTTTTTCTGAATTTCTTCATCTCTTTTTCTTGCTTCCTTGACCAGGCTTTCATCGACTTCCATTTCCATCCTCAGCATCGCCATGCACATCGATTTTCCGGTTTGGTCGAACCGGAGCGTGCAGGTGGCGCCACCCCCTAACGATTGTCGAAGGACGACTTCGATGCATTCAATGTTGGGCATCGGATAAATCTCCACGGCTCCCTTAATCATCCCCTTATAATGCTTCTTGATTTTTTCGGGGGTAAGCGATCTTGCAAGAAATTCATATATATTTTTACTTTTCGCCATAATACCCACATTGCAGACATCCCCTTTGTCACCGGACCTCGCAAAAGCAATCTCCTTCATTAGTACTTTTTCCATGTCTACACCTCCATCAACTGACTTTCGATTTTTACGGCATCTCTCGGTACGAGGGTCGGCCAAAGAGCAACCACCGGACGGACCGACATAGGAACTCCAAAACTTACACCCACGGGTCCCATTGTCCATAGATGAGTCGCCTCGCGACGTATGGCATCTGCTTCATCATATGTTTTTGTCTTTCCGACAATACGAATGCCGACTTCGTTGTAATCCTTGTCTTCCATTGGGGCAGCCTCCCCGTGCAGCATATTGACTCCCATATAATCTATACGAAAGTCATCGAACTTTACGCCGAGACGATTAAACCTTTCTCTGACCCACTTGTCAGCCCATTTCGCCTTTTCCAATGCGTCCGGCCATGGGAAAAATGCCAGCCCTTCACCGATAAAGCCGTCCCGATAACCGATGCACACTTTGAGTGTTTCTGGCCTTCCCTTGCCCCGCATTCCCGTCACTTTGACTCTGTCGGGGCCTTCTTCCTTAAGTTTGAGAGAGGTGAAGTCGGCTATCCCATCCGGCATCATGTAATTAGAAGGATCCATTACTTCGTAAATCAGGTGCTCCTTAACCGTCCATTCATTAACGATCCCTCCCGAATTCGGTGTTTTTGTGATCACGGCGTCACCGTTTTCAAATACTTCTGCAATAGGAAATCCGATCTCCCACGGGCGCTTCGACACTTTCCACATATTTGACATTCCGCCAGTCACACAGGCTGAACATTCAATTATATGACCAACTGTTACAGCTGCACCCACTCGGTCAATATACTTATCGGAAAAATCCCATCCGAATTCGTGCATCAATGGTCCCACGTAAAGTGCGTTATCAGAGGCCCTTCCCGTGATCACGACATCCGCTCCGTTTCTCAGTTCCTTGGTGATTAGGTCTGCGCCGATGTATGCATTCGCTGCGATAATGTCTTTGCGAATGCGGTTGATATCTTCTTCGCCTGTGTCAAGATTTTTAAATATCCATCCATTCTGCCTTATACTATCCAGATCGGACAGAATATCGTCCCCATAAACCACGCCAATCTTCATACCTTTATATTTCAAACCTTTGGCGATTTTCACGACCTCACGGGCCGCCTGAATGGGATTAGCCCCCCCCGCATCTGTAATCATCTTTATGCCTTTCGGCATCGTCACCGGCAGCAGCGTCTTCATCCATGGTATGATGTCAGGAATGTAGCCGGCTTCCGGGTTCTTCGATTTCATTCGATTCAGCAGCGCCATCGTCAGCTCCGCCAAGTGATCAAACCCGATATACTGAACATCGCTTCGTTGTGCCATCTCCAATGCCGGTTCGAAGATATCACCCCAAAAGGCAGACCCTGAACCAATTTTTACACTTTTCATTTCACCTTCTCCTTTTTTTAAATATTTTCTATCCTTAACGATTTTAACCTATCTTGCCGAATGCTATGCAAAAAAGTCGGGTTTAAACCGCTTGATAAAACTCATTGCCGTTCCTGACAGTATATTTTCCTTTGCCGCGTCGGACATGGACAGCGACAGTACATGACGATATATTTTTTCCGGATCATTCATGGCTACAGGATAATCCGAACCAAAGAGTATTCTATGACTGTACCTCTCCATTTTATCCCGAAAAAGCATGCAGTCAATCCGGTACCGCCCTTCCTTCCCCTCTTTTTCAAGTTTTCCTTCAAATATATTTTCCCCGGACTCAGGTTCCTGATAATCGGAAAGAAGATTCGTCGCATCCAGAAAGACATTTTCGTACTTCTCTAGGAGGTGAAAGGCACGATCGATCCTGGGATAAAACATGTGGGCAATGACAACAATCAAATCGGGATATCGGAGGAGTATCGTCTCCACATCCTCCGCACCAATCTTCGCTTTATAGAACCGATCGAAACCAGTATGGAGGACAAGGGGTCGACCCATTTTCTCTAAAGCTCGATATACTTCATCCAGATGATCGTCCAGAACCGAAAACCCCTGCACAAAGGGATGAAACTTTATCCCGATTAGACCGAAATCGATCAACGCTTCCTCAAGAATTTCCATTCTGTTTCTGTTTTCCGGATGAAGAGAACCGAAGCAGACGGCGTTTTTTACTCGTTTTGAAAGCTGGTGGTTATATTCGTTCAGCGGCTGTGATTCTTCCGGCCTGAGCGGGTAAATGTAGTTAAAAAAATGTGAAACGCCGGAATCCTTTAGCATCCTCAGAATCTCAGTTTCATTGACCATCTCGCTGACCTGCAAACCGGGAATGTATCTCTTCAGCCACCGGACAGCTTTCACGCTGCGGTATGGAGGAAAGATGTGGATATGTGCATCAATCATAATTTCTACTCCCCTTTTCCCCTCTGTGGTCACGCGGATTGCAGGGATCTAGTAGCCCCTTGGCAGGCCCATTTCCATAGCGATGAAACTTTTGGCCATTTCGTTGGTGATCGGCGCATGCAGAAACAATTCAGCATCACGGAAGAAGCGTTGCATATCGTATTCCATCATGTAGCCGTATCCCGCCATGATTCTCATCCCCTTCACCGCAGCTTGAAATCCGATCTCCGAGGCTGCCAATTTGGCCATGGCCGATTCCTTTGCAGACCGGATGCCCTTGGATTGCAGCCAGGCCGCTTTGTAAGTCAAAAGTCGCGCCATTTCAATGTCCGTCGCCATTTCCGCCAAATAATTCTGAATGGATTGAAACGCTCCGATGGGCCTTGAGAAGGCCACTCTCACCTTTGCATATTCGAGGGCGATCTCAAGGGCTGCTTGTCCCACGCCGACGGATAAAGCTGCCAGACCGACTCGTTCGTTATTCAGCGTATTGACCACCTGGGACCAGCCTCTATGCTCCACCCCCATGAGGCTGTCGGCCGGCACCACCACATCGGTGAAGAATATCTCGTTTGTGCCCGTCGCTCTAATGCCTAGTTTATGAAGTCGCCTCATGGATATACCGGGACTCTTGGCGTCCACAAGGAACGTTGAAAGTCCGCCTGATTTTTTTTCGGTATCCTTCCCCGTTTTCACTACGGTGACAAGATAATCCGCCACGTGAGCACCCGTGATAAATGTTTTTTGACCGTTGATAACATACCGATCGCCGTCTTTGACAGCTGTCGTTTTCATGCTTCCTAGAATGTCGGTTCCTCCGCCCGGTTCGGTCAGGGCAAGAGCAAACAGCATCTCTCCAGAAAACAGTTTCGGTAAAAAAAACTGCTTCTGCTCATCCGTGCCGAAATATTCAATCGATTTTCCGCCGAAACAGGTTGATAGGAAGTAGGTCAGCCCAATGGCGGCCGATGCTTTGCTTAAATACTCGATAATCAAGACCTCGTCGATAATATTGCCGTTCATCCCGCCATATTTATCCGAAAACGGCAGGGCCATGAAACCCAGATCGGCCATTTTGTGGTATAATTCATGAGGAAATTCCTCGCTTTCATCAATGGCCCTTGCAAATTCAGGTGAACATTCCTTTTGAATGAACTTTTCCAGTGTTGCGATCATCATTTTTCGATCTTCGTTAAACTCAAAATCCATTTGGGGCTCCTTTCTCAGTTTCAGGATTATAGAGAGAAATAGGATTTTTATGCGTGGAGGAGAGAGTGTTACGCTGAGGGGTATTTGTCCAGCGTAACACTCAACCTCGTAATTTGTTCCTTCTCATCTAAGTTCAGGTAACATGACAAATGTCTATTTTTCACCTTTGAACAGGTCTTTGTATTTTTCACGAAGTTCGAACTTCTTGATCTTCGTACCCACGGAGATGGGCAATTGATCGACGAAGACGACTTTCTTGGGTGTTTCAAAGCCTGCCAGCTTTTTCCGACAATGATCGAGAATTTCCTTTTCAGATACGACCTCACCTTTCTTTTGGACGACTGCCGCTACGACGCTTTCTCCCCACCGCTCATGGGGCACGCCGAAAACAGCGGCCATTTCAACTTTAGGATGGGTCACGATCGTATTTTCAACTCTCATGCTCGAGACATTTTCACCTCCGGACTTTATGACGTCCTTGAAGCGGTCCACCAAAATCATCAGGCCGTTCTCATCATACTGACACGCATCTCCACCGTGGAACCATCCATATTGAAAGACCTTTTTCGTCTCTTCTTCATTCTGGTAATATCCGGCCATCATTCCAGGCGACTGCATAACCTTTTCGCCTGGAACGCCTGTCGGACAGGCGTCTCCTTTGTTGTCCATGATTCTCGTTGCAAAAAAGGCATGGGATACACCCAGATAATTCAGGGCGGGTGAATTTTTCTCATAGGTTTCATAAAACTTATGGTGCCACCCACGAGTATCAAAGACGCATTCCGTTTGTCCGTCGTAGCTAAGAATAATCAAATCCTGACCGAAAATTTTTCTGAGCCTCTTATCGACAGAAGGGGGGATGGGACCCCATCCACATGGGCATACCCTCAGAGTACTTGCATCATATTTCCCTGGGTTTTGCTCATAAAGATCGGCGATACGACTGTAGTCAATCGGCCCGCCGAAGACCGCCGTCAATTTCTCTCTGGTAATCGACTCGCATATCACCTTTGCATCCGGCATGCGTGATATCAAGGACGTTCCTCCTATCATCAAGGAGGACCAAATCATACCTTGGCTGGCGATGTGAAAAAAAGGATAGTAATTTCCATGCCTGTAATCGAGTTCCGTCAAGACACCTGCACCACGGGACATGGTCATGGCATGACTGATCGACACCCAGTACATGTATAAATGGCTCAACATAACGCCCCTGGGCCAAGCCGTCGTCCCGGAGGTGTACATAATTTGATAAATATCATCTCCATGGATGGTCACATCGGGTTCCTTAGTGGATTTTCCATCGATGAAATCCTTAAAGGATACGCTTCCCGGAACAACGCCGCCACCGATAGGAATGGTCACACCGACATCGACTCTATTTTCCTTGAAGACCTTTTCCGCCCGGGGATAAAGTTGCGCATCGACTATAAGACTCCCCGAAAACTGGACAGGTGAATAAGGTGCATGTTAAGCTGCCGGAAGAGAGAAGGAGAAGAAAGATGGCAGATAACATACGGAAGAGTCACGATGCGGCATTTAAGGCCAGGGTTG
>Ga0302252_1000119_pt1 | contig 96569 bp, 54 predicted proteins | sample AAG_RA_Leu_MG_FD_193511 | JGI IMG/M metagenome (GOLD analysis project Ga0302252, IMG submission 193511) | Enriched activated sludge microbial communities from anaerobic digester in WTTP, New Holstein, Wisconsin, United States - AAG_RA_Leu | ecosystem: Engineered > Bioreactor > Anaerobic >... | reverse complement strand
CGCCCGGAGACGGCGGCCAGATGGAGAAAGTCCATAGGCTTCGTGCCGCAGGACACCTTCCTGTTCAACGGAACTGTCAGAGAAAACCTGCTCTGGGCCAGGCCTGCGGCAACCGATGACGAAATATGGGAAGCATTGAGGCAGTCCGCCGCCGAAGAGTTCATCAGGGAGCTGCCGGAAGGGCTCGACACAGGCTGCGGAGACAGGGGCTCGCGCTTCTCAGGCGGCCAGCGCCAGAGGATAGCCCTGGCCAGAGCCCTGCTCAGAAAGCCCTCCCTTCTCATCCTGGATGAGGCTACGAGCTCTCTCGACACCGAGAACGAGAAGAAGATACACGATGCGATAAGGAAGCTTCACGGCCACATGACCATACTTGTAGTGGCGCACCGCCTTTCTACGATCAAGGACGCCGACGAGATAGTGCTGCTCGAAGACGGCGCCGTGAAGGAAAAGGGAACGTTTGCCGGGCTCATTGGAAACGGGAACGGAAGGTTTCACGACCTGGCTTCAGAATATGCGATGAAAAATTGAGTCGCGCTCCAACCAGCTCTTTGAGGAGGAAACATCATGCTAAAGCTGTTCAGATCATTCAGCAAAACTCCGTACGTCTACGATTCACTGACCAATGACTTCTACCGTGTCGACGAGCACGTCTGGGACGTGCTGGACCGCGCTGAAGGAAGGCTTTCGCAGTGCAGCGACGAAAAGGTCCGGAAGACCTTCGAAGATGCCGGGGTGGTCGAAAAGACTCTTCCGCTGCAGACGCCGGAGCTCTTCAAGGCCGACATCGAAAAGGAGAATCTGGGGCTCAGGAAGCTCATAATAGGCCTCACGCACATCTGCAACCTGAGATGCCGCTACTGCATCTATTCCGGCAACTACAAGGAAGAGCGCACCCACGAGAGAAAAGAGATGACAGTCGAGACGGCGGACAGGATCGTGGATACCTTCTTCGTAAAGGGGAAGGACAACCGTCCTGCGACAGTGACCTTCTACGGTGGAGAGCCCTTCATGAACTTCAAGGTGCTGTCCCACATCGTCAACAGGATCAAATCGCTGTGTGACGGCACTGTATTCAGTGCCACGACAAACGGCATGATGCTGAAGAACGAAAAAATGCTGGATTTCATCGTTGAGAACGACTTCATAACAAACATAAGCTTCGACGGCCCGGTCCAGGAAAAGATGCGGGTCGATGAAAACGGAAAGGGCACATTCAACGATGTTCTCGGCGTGATCGAGAAGATCAGCACGAAATATCCCGAATACTACAGGAACAAAGTCGGTTTCAACGTCACCATAACGACTGCCACGAACCTGCAGGAGACTGTCGAGTTCTTCAACACGAACCCCCTTTTCAAAGGCATCAATCTCAACATCATTCGCCATTATGACCCTGACAATGTCTTCTGCAGAAAATATGATCTGCAGGAGCATGAAAAGACTTTGAAGGATGAGTTCGAAACCCTCAGAAGACAGTATCCTGACGTATACAGGGACGGGAAGCCTTTCCACGATGGCTGCTATTATCCGTCGATGGTCAGGATGAACCAGAGGGCGATGGGTCCAGTTGAACACCTGCCGCTGAACTCGTGCTGCTATCCGGGCATGAACGCCATCTTCGTGGACAGCGACGGCACCTGCTCGGCCTGCGAGAGGACGGAGCACTATCCGCTCGGCCACCTCGACGTGGATCCTGTCGACAGCGCAGTGGCAGACGGGTGCGTGAGAAAGTACTACGAGATCGCCAGTAAATACTGCCCGAGCTGCTGGGCTGCAAGACTCTGCTCGAAGTGCTTCTCACATGTGAGAAGGGGGACGGTAAACGAGGAGAACTTCATATCCAACTGCGACGAATTCAGGGAATCGCTCAGAAAATCGCTCGAGCTGTATGTCAGCGTCAAGGAGAAGGATGAAACCGCATTCAACGACGCCAAGACATACAAAGAGATAATGGAGGAGCTGAGAAGCGAAAGAAAATGACAGCGTTAAGGCAGAGGGTGTTTACTCTTCAATTCTAGAATTATCAATATGCGGCTTCTGAAAAGGCGCATATTGTCTTGAACGGAGGCTCATATGGCAGATTCATGCTGCGGCGACCTCTTGCCACTGGAGCAGGATCTCACATCGGCGATACACCATGACGGCTCTGAGCTCTATGTCTCAGCTCAGGAGCCATCACCGGGCGATCATCCCGTCATCACTCTCCGCGTCCCCAGAGGCTTCCGGCCGGATCACGCATATCTTAGAACCTGCCCTGACGGCGAGCAGGCCATGACCTCGATGATTAAGGCCAGGGAAACGGAGCGTTCGATCTTCTACCAGGCTCCGCTGAAGGTGACTGAACGCCTGATGACATACCGCTTCCTGCTCGTGAAAGACGGCAAGGCCCTCTGGTACAACAGCCAGGGACTCACAGAGAGATTTACATTAGATGACAGGGATTTCAAGGTCATCACCGGCTCCTCCAGTCCGGGATGGCTTGAAGGCTCGGTCTTCTACCAGATCTTTCCTGACAGGTTCAACAGGGGCAAGCATCCAGGGAGCATCGGCGCTTACGAATACGACGGCCACAGCAGAAAGCTCCTGCCATGGGGCGCTGCTCCGCTTCATCACAGCCAGGGCGGAAATGTGGATTTCTTCGGCGGCACGCTGAGAGGGATCGAGGAAAAGCTCGACTACCTGAGCGGCCTCGGCGTCAATGCGCTCTACCTCACGCCCGTCTTCACATCCCTGTCGAACCACAAATATGACATCATAGACTTTTTCAACGTGGACCCCGGGTTCGGCGGGAACAGAGCCCTCGCCAGGCTCACGAAGGCTGTCCGGGAGAGGGATATGAGGATTATCCTCGATGTCACGCTCAACCACTGCGGCGTCAGGCACGGCTGGTTTCAGAAGGCCTGCGCCGACTCTTCATCTAAGGAGGCCGGCTATTTCACCTTCCACTCGCACCCCGATTCATACGAGATGTGGCTCGGCGTCAGGACCCTGCCGAAGCTGAACTACAGGAGCCAGGCTCTCAGAGACGTGATGTACAGAAAGAGCCGTTCTGTGCTCAGGAGATGGCTCAGGCCGCCCTGGTCGATAGACGGGTGGCGCCTCGACGTGGCCAATATGATTGCGAGGCAGGGTATGACTCAGCTGGCTCACGAAGTGGGGCGCGAGATCAGAGCCGCCGTGAAAGGCGAAAAGAACGAGGCGTACCTGCTCGGAGAGCACTTCTTCGACGGCTCGACTCACCTGCAGGGCGATGAGCTGGACGCCGCGATGAACTACCACGGCTTTACCTTCCCGGCCTGGCGGTGGATGACCGATCTGAAGCCCTGGTGGATGAAGACTGGGAGCGATGCCGTCTGGAACAGGATTCCGGCTGAAGCGCTCGCCGGCTCGTGGACGGAGTATTTCTCGGCGATTCCGTGGGCTTCGGCAAAGAGGCAGTTCAACTTCCTGGACACGCATGACACGCCGAGAATAGTATCCACTCTGAAGAACGACATCGCACTGACAAAGCTCGCCGCGCTTCTTCTCTTCACCTTTCCAGGCGTCCCATCGATATTCTACGGCGACGAGACAGGCCTCTCAGGCGACGGCGACCCGTGGTGCCGGCAGTGCATGATCTGGCAGCACGAGCGGTGGAATCACGAGCTGATGGCGCATTACAAAGCCCTCATCGGCCTCAGGAGATCTTCGCCGGCCCTCAGGCGCGGCGGTTTCGAGGTTTTAAAGGCTGAGGGCGGCCTGCTGGCCTTCATGAGGGAGTGCAGGGACGAGCGGCTTATCATCGTGCTCAACAGGGACAGCGAGTCCGCTGAAGGCGTCGAACTGGAGGCGGGGCTCCACGGCATCGAAGACAATCGCTCTTTCGCAGACGTCTTCTCGCACTCGACGTTCAAGGTGGAAGACGGCATTCTCAGGACAGGCACGCTCTCCGACCGAGGCTTCCTGCTCCTTAGACAGCAGGGAGCAGGCCCCAGGGCCTGACTCAGTCTCTCCAGATTATAATGGCGGGATACATCAGCTCCGTGTCGATGCCGCAGTCAGGCACCCTTCCGGAAAAGCCCTTCTGGATCTTGAAGAGCCCGAAGCAGTCTCTGTGATTTGCGCACAGCTCACTGTTGAAGCGGTTTTCGTCGAAGCAGAGAAGGCCGCACCCTCCCTTGTCGAATGCGAGCGCCAGATCGAGCTCAACAGAGCCTTTCCAGCTCTCCAGCGTCGCCTTTATAATCTCCAGAAAAAAGGCATCCTGCTCTTGCCTGCTTCTGCCTTCAACAAACACGTCTTTCACGATCAGCGTCAGATCGATGTCCGAATCGGGCCGGCATCCTCTTTTCAGGCCCCTGGTGCCGTGAAGCGAGACCCTCCCGACGGCGTCGTGAACCGAGAGGCCTCCATTCCTGAGCAGATCTGCAGTTTCAGGGAGCTCAGATGTAAAGGCTTCTGAATAAGACTCGATTCTGTGTATCATCTTCGAAGTCACCTCTGCCGGTTTCAAATATGGCTTCACCCATTCTCTGCGGCATCATTGACCTCCTTCATTCAGAGCCATTCAATCGCGCGATAATAAGGTCCTGAAGCTGCGGGAGGTATTCACTCACGCCCTCAGGCGGTATCGAGGCAGACAGAAGGCAATGCATGCCGCACAAATTGAAACCCCCCGATCGCCGGGGGATTTTATATCCGACCTGACTGCTGACGGCTGTCTGTCTATGACGCGGCAGGCTCGCTTCTGTGCACTCTCAACTTCAGGAAGTCCATCACGGCCGAACCTCTGGAGCTCCACAGCCAGTAAAGGAAGACCACAAAGACTGCCAGCAGGCCGTATCCGAAAAACTCACCGATATGGGGGCGGGCTATGAAGAGGGCGAGAACTGACGTGAAGGCGAGAGCGCCGTTTCTTCCAGTCCGGCTTCTGTGCACGAGCGCCATGCCGATCGTCACGAAGAGCGCGAACGAAGCAACCAGTATCATCGAGTATATCCAGCCCTGGTAGAAGTATGCCACTACCTGCGGGCTCCTGTCTATCACAAGCATCTTGCTGAACCTGTAGAGCCTGCCCACCTGGGGGATGTATATCTTGACAGGGTTCAGGCCTTTGGTGCCTGCCGAGACGATCGTGTCTATCCTCTGAATCGTGGAGCCTTCAAAAGCCTTCTGCTTCTCGATGTCAGCCCTTCTCGGAGCGGCGTCGGCACAGGTGATCTTCTCGTTGCACTCTTTCTCTCTGAGCTCCACCTTCGGAGCTGACGGAGCGCCGTCCGTGGCAGGCCTGCTGACAGCGAGCTGCGCCTCCGATTCGCTCATCAGCTTCATCGTGCCACCGAACTTCAATACCCGCTGATCCTGGGGGAGGTAGAAGGACCAGTAGAAGCTCGACACAGGTATATTGCACTGCGGAGCCGGAGCCGTCTTTACCGTTATGCCGCTGAAGCCGCCCATCTCTGTGATATACGTTATCTCCACGGCGAAAGTGTCGTTTCCGCCTTCACCCTTCGATTTGAGGAGGGGGATCTTGACTGTATCGCCAGCGCCCTTCACAGGCTTTACTGGCAGGTTGTTGACAAAGGAGCCGAGGAGCCTGCTGTGCGCCGGAAGGACGAGATCCATATACTGCTTCTGGTTGTTCCGCATCTCATATGTGATCGTCGTGACGGCATTGCCCTCATCGTTGACTACACTGACAGCCCTGGCGACATCTATGGTGGTAGCCAGCACGGGAACTTCCTCGAGCTTTCTGGTCTCGAGCGATATCTGGCAGGGAACGGTCTGGTATTTGAAGGCGTGCATAATTGGCCTGCTCGCCTTGTTGCGAAGCTCCAGGGAGAGGTCCTTCTCATCGATCTGGCTCGCTCCCTGGAGGCCAGCCATCGAAATCTCTATATTGTCCTCGGAGAAGCATCCTATCGAGCCAGACTGCCTCTCCACACCGATGAGCTGCAGCATCGGCACCGCCCAGGTGCTGTTTATCTTTGCCACGGGCTTTTCATACTCTACGGTGAGCTGATAGCTACCCTCAACACCGGTCGAAAGCAGTGCGGTGATGACATTGACATCTTTCTCCTCTTTCTTCTCCCAGTTCACAAAACTGGTGCCGCTCATATTGATTATGGTAACATCCTTCGGCACCGTGAAAGAGAGCTGCCTGACCTGGTTGAAGAGGATTGAATATGATATGACGCTCGTCACGTGTATGGTATCCTGCCTTACCGAAATCAGATTCTGCACCGTGCCGTAAAGCCTGGGCTTTTCCCTCTTCTGGGCCTTGACAAGCGCCGGTATCACCGCTTTCGGCGTCCACGAGACGGTGAGGTCCCCATCAGTGGAAGGCAGAGTGGCTTCCACTACCGTCCTGTCACCCTTTTCATAGTGATTCCTGATGATGGCGGGGCTCACTGAAACCTGTGCCTTTGTGAGAGGGACTGATGTGCTGATATTGGATACGGTTGTCTGCGGCACATTGAAGACGACTTTTGTCGTGCCGCCCTCTCTAGACGCGTTGACATAGAACGAGACTCTGATGGTGTGCTCCCCGATGCCTCGAGCCATGAAATGATACATCTCGTCCTTCACGAACAGCGGCAGCGCTCTGCCGTCAAAAGTGGCGCTGCTGACAGCCATGCTCTTCTTCAGCAGCGGGATGTCGACCCAGCCGGACTGATAGACTGTCAGCGAGATCTGGCCGTCCACCCTGGCATTCTGCCCTGTGGCGAAGACAGTGTAAGAGCCGTCTGTGAAGATGTATTTGACAGGGAGGTTTTCACCCGGAGTCCTGGCAGGCCCGTTCGGCACAGGCTTCCTGGTGAGATTCAGGAAGCTCTGAAGCGGAAGCGTCACAGTCCCGTCAGGGGCAGTTATCTTTTCTTCTCCTCTGACAGGTTGATTTGACAACATTATGATTGTTATTGTCATTAAAAGTATGAATATCCATAAAATATGCCTGTTCATGATACTTCCTCCTTTTATTTTATCTGACTGTCATATAGACGCGGGAAATATCGATCTATTTCACATTTTCAAAAAAGAAAATAAACGCTGAACCTGCGGCGATTTACGGCGCAGCATCCTTCCGGATAAGATTACTGCAATGGGGAAATGACGGCGGAGAAAATGAACGTTGTGGTTATGACATCCACGAAGGCTGCAGCTCTTTGCCCGGGCTCGTCGGCCTCACTGTCCGGCAGGCGGGCTCACCATGGACATGTCGAACGGCTTCCCGAGCCTCTCGCTGATCCAGGCTCCGTTTATCCTGAACGACCCGTAACGGGGATTTCCATATGAATCGCCTATGTCCAGTCTCTGCGCCTCCCTGTAGCAGGCAAGGGCCTCCTCCCTCTCGCCGAGGAGATCGTGGATATGGCCCTGCCAGACCTGCGAGATAAACGAGGTCATGGGCTTTATCATGTCGCTGCCGTTATCGGCATAGGACTTCCACGCCTGCAGGCACTGCTCATAGCGCCTGCCGAAGAAAAGGTTCGAGCAGATCCTGTCCCAGTAAAGCGGGTGCAGATTTACGCTGACGGCCTCCTTCAATATCTCGCCGGCCTCTGCCTCAGCCCCCATGCCGGGAAGCTTCTCTATTCTTCGCTGAAGTTCGTAGGGCGGCCATTCCATCCTGTCTCCGGAAGGCAGTTCCTGCGTTGGCGAAGCGTCTTTTACCTTCTCGACGAAATCCCTGAGCCTGGCAAAGAACTTCTCCGGCTCCTCTGCAAAGGGATGGTGGTTCGAGCGCTCGAAAAGAGCCATCTCGGCGTCCGGATGATTCTCCATCATCCTTTCCGCCTTGTCAGACTGCCAGGTCAGGTCGTTCCGGGACTCCATCAGAAGCGTAGGGACCGGGAAATTGTCGAATTTTCCCCGGAGATCGAAGTTGAAAAGATCCTTGTTCATCGCCTTCTGGAAGCCTGGGAGAGGCTTCCAGCCGTATCTCGCGATCCAGGCGACATCCTCATCAGACGGCTTGTAGTAATACTGGCGCTTCCAGTCGCCATTCAGGAACATGTTATAGACGCGCTGCTCCGTTGAAAGCGGCGCGCCATCGACGTTCCTGGCCCGACATATCTCGCCGAACTTTTCGCTTTCCTCTTTTGAAAACAGATCTCCGTAGCGGCTCTTCCAGAAATCCGGGTCCTGGATTCCCGGAGAAGAAGCCACGAGCACCAGTCCCCTGGTGCTCTCAGGGTATTGAAGGACATAGGCCTGGGCGAGCATGCCGCCGTACGAGTGGCCCAGAACTATCCACCTTTCTATTTTCAGGGCTTTTCGCAGGCTCTCCAGGTCATCGACTGCCTGCTTCAGGCTGTATTTTTCGCCGGTTGGATCTCCGCCTGAGCTGCCTGTCCCTCTCTGATCGTAGTATATGACTCTCCCGAAATCTCCTGCGGCGCTGAAATGAGGATGAAACGAGTGGTGAGTCGTCCCTGGCCCTCCGGAGAGCAGGACTATCGGGATGCCGCTGCCCTGCTCCTCTACATGGAGCATGCAGTCTCCTATGTCCACCATCTTCTTCGTGAGCCCTTCAATGCTGTCGCACAGTGGCGGAAGATCGGGGATGTCGAGCTCGATCCCGTCCCTTATCGACACCTTTCCATCGAATACAGTCTCCCTCCTCCCTGCTTCGGCAGCTGCGGACGATGATGAAATCGATGTCTCCACCAGGCCTGATGGAGATGGGTCTTCAATGCAGGCTATCGATGTGGGGTTATCGGGCCCTCCCTTGAAAATCACGCCGTCTGACGCGCTGAACGGAGGGGGATTTATCCCGCGAGTCTGTGCCGCCTTTTCCGCATCTGTCGCATCTGTTTTCTTTTTGAGGCTTTCTTCCGGTTTCCTGCGGCCTTCTTCAGCGAGGGTAGAAAGAGCGGCGGTGCGCATGCGCGGATCCGAAACTTCCTGCCTCATGCCGGCTGCAAATGTGGACGCTGCGGAATCGATGCACAACGGCGCATCTGCTGTATCTGCGCCCTTTTCAAGTCCTTTTTCGGCACCCTTCAGAGGAGTCGGAACCCCTGCTCTCTGCAATGCCGGAAAATATCGTACGATTGACGTATTTACAGAATCTCCCATATCAGACGGCCTCCGGCCTGTATCTGTATCTCACGTTCACGATATGGGCTCTCCTCATATCTGTATATCACGCATTTATATTGACATTGTGTTTCGGCGATGTTAATAGAATGTAAATAGTGCCGGCGAGAATCACATGCCGAAAAACAAAACCGGAGCCGGCTTTAAAAGCCTCTCCGGTCATTGTTGTGTTCCGTGAATCGTCCAGCTCTATTTCAGCTCGTCTCCCCAGTTCTCCCAGGCTTCCTGCACGATCTCCTTCGATTCCTTGTCGCCGGGACCTGTCTTTGCGATGCTGATTCTGGCTGCCATCTCTTCGATGACTGCTCTCCGCTCTTCGTTCAGCGTCTCGATCTCTTCTGAGGAGAGCCCGCTCTCCACCTTTTCCGCCTGCTCTTCTTCAGACGCGTTCTCCATGATGGACTTCACCATCTCCTGCGCGGTCTTCAGGATATCGGAAGAATCAGTATATGCGGCAATCTTCCTGTCCTTTTCCTCCAATGTTTCATCCCCCTTTGCCTTCTCCAGTTTTTTCCGCCTCAGTAATATATTAACGCTCAAAATTTGATTACCACAGCATTTGCTGTTCCTGGTTCCCAGGACAGGTGTCGTTAATAATGCTGGTGAGTATAACATTATCCGGCAGGGACAGGCGATCCTGCTGCTGCCGGATAAAGTGCAGGAAAGGACATCAGCCATAAGGCTTCCCTTACAGCCGAGGTCCTTTCAAAGCTGTGTCAGTTCTTTTTAACGATACTGGCCAAACTGTCTCTGCTGATCCATCTGCACGACGTTGTTGGTCGCATCGACGAAATTGGCGCCTGCGCCGAAGAGGTTCTGCAGGCCCTGATTGTTCTGGTTCTGCTGCAGGCCCTGGTTGGCATAAAGCATCGCGACCATCGCGAACATGGAGGCCTTGTCAACTGGCTGGCCCTGTTTCTCCATCTGCTCGGCCCACTTGGTGACCATCTCCTTGAGCTTCCTCATATCGGCCTTTTCCTTCGGATTGAGGCCCTGAAGAGCCTGGCCGAACTGATCGCCGGCATTCTGAAGACGTGTCTCAGGGTCCATCTGCATCTGGTCGATGCCTCTGCCGCCACCTGCCGATGCTGACGCCGACGCTCCGCCCGGACCTGCTGATGCCGATGCTGACGCTCCGGCTCCACTGGCCGATGCCGCTGCTGACGCTCCGCCTGCGCTGGCCGATGCTGCAGCCGATGCTCCGCCCTGGTGCTGATAGTTCTGCATCGGATAATTATTCTGCTGCTGATAAGGATTTATTCCTCCAATGCCATCCATCATGATTTTTTATCCTCCTGTCTTTTATAACCCTTCCCGCTCACAACATCTAGTATATCACTCCAAAAATCCATGTTATCTAGTCTAAAATGTTAAATTTGAAAAATATTTTTTACAATTTCCTTACAATTGTAACAATAAATTGAATATATTTCAGCAATAATTGCGTAAGGCTTTCTGCAATGCAATTAACCGGCCAGCAATAACAATCGATGCCTATTCTGCCTGGGAAAGAGCCCTGTCATCTGACCTGCCTGCCTGAGCCTGTCATGCAACGGATTGACAGGCTCACATTCTCATACTGATGGCGGGCCCATGGAGGAAATATCTCTCATCGTGCGAGAAATAATATGGGCGACCGAGTCTTGAATATGAAGAGAGGCATTCCGGTGCGGCAGAGCGGGCAGGCTGCGGAAATGAAGGCTGCACAATGCTCTCAGATGCGCTCGAGCGGCACCGGCACTGAAAGGATGATATGAAAAGATGCAGACTGCCAGTTCCTGATTTCTTTGACAGTGACAGGGTCGGCGAGATCTACCGCGTGCCTTACCAGCAGAGAGCTTCCGAGGCGCGTGAATGGGCGGGGAAACACTCAATCGGGCCGGCATCGAAAGACAGCGAAAGACTATGCCTGATGATAATCGATGTGCAGAACACGTTCTGCATTCCCGGCTTCGAGCTGTTCATCGGCGGCAGATCGGGGAGGGCCGCAGTGGATGACAACATCCGCCTGTGCGAGTTCATCTACCACAACCTGGGCGTGCTGACCTCGATCACGGCGACGATGGATTCTCACAAGGCTTTCCAGATCTTTCATCCTGCATTTCTGATCGATGAGAGAGGCAATCCGCCTGAACCTGCCACCATAATATCGGTGGAAGACGTGGAAATGGGAAGGTGGGCGGTCAACCCTTCAATCGCCGAGAGCATCGAAGGCGGTGACCGTGACAGATTGCAGCGCCATCTTCTTCACTACACCAGAAAGCTCCGCGAGAAAGGCAAATATCAGCTCATGATATGGCCGTATCACGCCATGCTGGGAGGAATAGGCCACAGCCTGGTCCCGGCAGTAGAGGAGGCTCTGTTCTTCCACTCCATGGCGAGGTCATGTCAGGTCAACTTCGAGCTGAAGGGAGACTCCCCCCTTTCTGAAAACTATTCAGTACTGCACCCTGAAGTTCTCGATGACGCAGATGGCAGCCCGATCGCAAGGGTCAACGACCGCCTGATGAGGAACCTGCTTGAATATGATGCCGTTATAATTGCCGGCCAGGCCAAGAGCCACTGTGTTGCGTGGACAATCGACGATCTCCTCGGCGAGATATCGAAGAGAGACCTCTCGCTGGCCCAAAAGATATATCTGCTCGAAGACTGCACATCGCCTGTCGTCATCCCCGGAGTCGCCGACTTCACCGATGAAGCTGACGCCGCATTCGGAAGATTCGCACAATCAGGCATGCACATTATAAAAAGCAGGGACAGTTAACCACTTCTTTCCTCGGAGGAAATAATGGAGAATCTTTCCGACTGGACAGTCGTTCGCCAGGACAGTAACCAGATGGAGCTTGAATACAGAGGCACCACCGTTGGGAAGTTCCTCATCGGGCTGTCTGCCGTCATATTCATCTTCACTGCTCCCACCCTGTTTTCTCAGATTCAGGCAGGCTTCAGAATGATCAATGAAACCACGTTCTGGGGTCTCGCCGCCTGCGTATCTCTGCTGACCGGTATCTACAGCCTCTTTTCTTACGGCACGGTTGTGTTCGATAAAACGAGAAAGACCATGAGAATCAGCCGGAAGAAGCTGCTCTATTCATCTGATGACGAGCGATCCCTGCAGGGTGCGAAGGAGATCCTGTACTACTCGGAATGGAGGAGCAGCAGCAAATCCAGAAATCAGTACTGGTTTGTCGAGCTCGTCATTGACGGAGGAGAGAACATCCGCCTGGGTAACCTCGTGGAAGGAGAGGCGCTGATGAGAGCCTGCGCGGAGAAGTTCTCCAAGTTTTTCGGCCTGCCGCTTCACGATAAGACTGGAGAAACAGAGAGGATTATTCCCTGTGAGGAGCTTGATGTTCCACTCACCGAGAAAATGAAAACAGTTGCTCCTCCTGACATTGACTCGCTGAGACCTCCGGCAGGCTCAGGGATAGAAGTGGGGACGCAGGGAGACAGCCTTCGTATTTTTCTCCCTCCATCACGGCACGGAATCTTTATCTTCGTATTCTGTCTGCTCTGGGGTGGAGGCTCCATATCATTCTTCCTGATCTTCCTGTCATCTGCCATCAAGGCATTGACAGAGGGAGGCAATATGCCCCCTGCAGTGCTGATAATAATGAGCGTCTTTTTCGCCCTGCTGGGGTCATTCATGATTGTCGGCTCGTACAGAGGACTGTCTGACAGGGAAGAGATACTGATCTCCGGCACCGGTATTGAGAAGGCGGTTGTCAACAAGGGAAAACGAAGCGGAGTTGAATCGATCCCTCTGGACAAGGTGGAGGAGATAAGGCTCACAGACAGATCAGGAGCCTCACAGACATATGGGTCTTTCGGGATCTCAATAGTAAGCGATGAGCGAATCATCAAAGTCGGCGGATCGTTGAAGCCGGCTGAGACAGAATGGCTCTCCGGCGCATTGCGCAATGCAGTGAGCGGGATGAAATGAGAGCCTTTGTCCGGTGAGGCTGAAAAGCGGTCAACATTTATGGTTCCTATATGCAGCAGGCCATTGAGGCTCATGAAAGGCGCGTTTCTCCTGCGGTCAGGGCAATCCGGGATTTGTTAACAAATTGTTAATATTGGTTAGCTGTCCCCACTTTCAGGGTTGCTGTGATATAATGATCATGCTGTTACAGGGGGTGAGTTTTGTGAACATGATCAATCCGGACGGGGGCAGAATATCCCTGTCATCGCAGATGCAGGAGACGAGAGGCTTCCAGAGTCCTCCCGCTTCCAATCGGGAGCCAAAGGAAGAGATGATCCGCTCCCTTTCTGATGAAAACAGCAGGCTCCGGCAGGAGCTGGAGGCGATGAAGAGGAAGATGGCGGAGAAGAGCCCGTCAGAAAGCGGAAACGCAGATGACAGCTCGTTCAGATACAACATGAACACCAACACCCTCACATTGAACGGCTTCCAGACAAAAGACATGCTCATCAGGCACCTCCAGGCAAAAGTGGGAAACGGTGACCGGATAGAGAAGGAGCTGCAGTCTTCGGTAGGCCTCACAGGAATGGGAGGAACGGACAGCAATGCGCTGGCGGCTCAGATTAAAAAAGCACCTCTCGACATCACTGAGTTCAGCATACAGATTACATCGCAGGACGCCACAAAGGCTGTAATCGGGAGCAAGAACGCCGACCTGGAGAAGGAGGGGATCAAAAACCTCAACATAGCCTTTGAGCCAGGCGGCAAAATGACCATTAACGGCACGCTGAAAAAGATAATACCAATCCCGTTTTCGCTCCGCGGCGACATCTCGGTGACCGACGACAACCGGATCAGATACGAGGTGAAGGACATAAACGCGGGATTCCTGCCACTCCCCGATCTGATCAAAAGCCTTGCCATGTCTGTGGCGAGCGGCTCGTTCAACGACAAGTCGATAGAGGTGAGCGGCGACACATTCACGCTGAACACCGCCGCGATGATGCCCGATAACATAAAGGCAAAACCGACCAGAATAACCACCGGCGACGGATTCGTGGTCGTCGAATAATCGCAGGGGCAGGCCCCTGTGCCTGCCCCTGCGGTATATCATACGGTAAAAACGGCAGGCACGGGGGCCTGCCGATACATATCATAGGACTGCCTTGACCTGGTACCTCGACCCTTCGACCGGGCCTTCCGACAGAGAGGCGTCGCCGATCTCGGATGTGGGCAGCAGATCCCGGAGCACTGACCTAAGAGCCTTCAGATCGCTTTCCTTTCCCGTGACAGAGAGCTCGGAAAGAGGGGCTTTAAGGCTCACCTTGGCCTCGCTCTTGACGCGGCGCACCTCTCTCAGAACCTCCACGGCAGCGCCGAAAGGATCATCCTCATCAGGGGCGGCCACTGCTGTCAGCTCCTTCTCATCAGGCCACGGGCTCGTATGAATCGAGCGGCCCGGACCCTGTTCTTCAGCAAACAGCCAGCTCCATACCTCTTCGGTCAGGAACGGCATGAACGGGGCGAGGAGCCTTAGCATGACAGACAGGGCGAGGCGGAGCGTGGCGAGAGCGGATGTCTTGCCTTCCGATTCTCCCTCCGCATAGGCCCTGACCTTTATCAGCTCGAGGTAGTTGTCGCACATCTCGCTCCAGAAGAAATCTTCCGTCCCGAGCAGCGCCTCGGCGTACTCGAAGCGCTCGAAAGCCTGGCCGGCTTTCTTCACCGCTTCCCTCAGATGGGCTATGAAGCCCCTGTCGAGAGGCTCGGTGATCATCGAAGGATCGAGCGACTTGAGAGAGCAGCTCTGCAGATGTCCTGCCACGAACCTCGAGGCATTGAAGAGCTTCGTGACGAGCCTCTTGCCCTTGCTGAAGACCGTCTCATCATAGGCCGTATCCACGCCCAGCCTGGCTCTGGCAGCCCAGTAGCGGAGCGCGTCAGAGGAATACTTCACAAGCAGATCATCAGGAGTCACCACATTACCCAGGCTCTTTGCCATTTTCTTGCGATCGGGGTCGAGGATCCACCCGCTGATGATGACGTGATACCACGGAATATCCCTGTGGTGCAGGTAGGCCTTGGCAATGGTGTAAAAGGCCCATGTGCGTATGATCTCATGGCTCTGCGGGCGTATGTCCATCGGGAAGAGCTTTTTGTGCCTTTCCTCATCGACGGCCCAGCGGCTTTCGATCTGCGGAGTCAGCGAGCTGGTGGCCCAGGTGTCCATAACATCGGGGTCTCCTGTGAACCCGCCAGGCTTGCCGCGCATCGATTCTTCATATTCTGGAGGAGTCTGGGACAGAGGGTCCACAGGGAGGCTCTCAGGCTTCGCCATGATCGGCCTGTCATACTGAGGCGCCCCGCTGGCATCGAGTGGATACCAGAGCGGGAACGGAACGCCGAAATAGCGCTGCCTGGAGATGCACCAGTCCTGGTTGAGCCCTTCGACCCAGTTGTCATAGCGGGCCTTCATGTAAGACGGATGCCATTCAATGCGGCCGCCGTACTCGAGGAGCACGCTCTTCTTGTCCAGCAGGCGGATGAACCACTGGCGCGTAGTGATTATCTCGAGAGGGCGCTCGCCCTTTTCATACATCTTGACAGAGTGCTCCATAGGCTGCGGCTCGCCCTTCAGCGGGGCCGAGAGCCCGGAAAGCGCCGCCGCTCCATCCTGCCTCAGCAGATCCTTTATGCGCTCCCTGGCCTGCTTTGCCGTTTTTCCCGCCAGTTCGCCATAGAACGCGTTGGCCTCGCCTGCGTTGAGACTCTCCCATCCTGCCAATCCGAACGTGACAGGCTGAAGGCGCCCGTCTCTGCCGATTATCTGCCTGAGCGGGAGCGAATAGTTTCTCCACCACTCTACATCGGCGCTGTCTCCGAAAGTGCACACCATCAATATGCCCGTTCCCTTTTCGGGATCGGCGTGCTCGTCAGCCAGTATCGGCACCGGCACCCTGAAGAGAGGCGTAACAGCCTTTTTCCCGAAATACTGCTTATATCGCTCGTCGTCGGGATGGGCCATCACTGCAACACAGGCAGCCAGCAATTCCGGCCTGGTCGTGGCGATTGTGAAAGAGCCCCCTCCCTCGATACCGAACTCGATATTGTGAAAGGCTCCCGGGATCGGCTTGTCCACGACCTCAGCCTGTGCCACGGCCGTCCTGAAATCTACGTCCCACAGCGTCGGAGACTCGATCGAGTAAGCCTCCCCGTCTTCGAGTATCTTCAGAAACGAGAGCTGTGATGTCTTCCTGCAGTGGTCATCTATTGTGGCGTACTCCTGCCTCCAGTCAATTGAGAGGCCGAGATGCTGCCAGAGGTCCTTGAAGGCCTGCTCGTCGGCTTCAGTAACCTTCTCGCAGAGCTCGATGAAGTTCCTGCGGCTTATCAGCTCAGGAGGGGCCTTCTTCTCGCCCTTCGGTACGAAGTTTTCCACATAGGGCTTGTAAGGGTCGCACTGCACGTTGTGAAGGTACTGCACGCGCCTCTCAGTGGGGAGGCCGTTGTCATCCCATCCCATCGGGTAGAATATGTTGAGTCCTCTCATGCGCTTGTATCGCACTATGAGATCCTGGTGCGTATAGCTGAAGACATGTCCGACATGAAGAGCGCCGCTCACAGTAGGCGGAGGCGAATCGACAACAAAGGTCTCTTCACGGCTCTTTTTGTCATTCCACCTGTAGATGCCTGCCTCAGCCCAGGCGGCTGTCCACTTTTTCTCAATCGCGGCGGCATCGTAGTTCTTCGGGAGCGCATCGTGCATTGAAGCTGCTTTCTCCCTTTCTGCGTTTTTTGTTTCAGTTTCCATCTAGGCATCCTCCCGGTATTGGTCCCATGGTTTCAAAAGCCATCTTATCAGACCCGGCCTGATCGGTCAAGAGACAATACCACACTTACGTGAAAAAAATACTCGATTCCCTGATGTTATAATGCGCATTGAAAATTTCAGCAGGGCGGGTGCTTCACATAGTCCAGCTTTGTCGCGCCGCATCTCGAACAGGTATAGTTGAAGCGCGTTCCGTAACCGGGCTCCTCTGTCACAGAGCTCTCCTTCATCGTAAGCTTCCTGCATTCCGGGCATCTCCGCGGGAGCCTTCCAAGGAGCTCAATCAATCTGCCGAAAAGCGCTATGACTATCCCGAATATGATAAACCAGATCAACCCTGTCAGAAGCATATGCCCGAATCTGTCCATAAGCGAGATTTCCTCAATACATTCGGCTTTTCCTCTCCGCTATTCCTTCGCCCCGCAGGAGCGCAGGAAGTTGACAGCTCCCTCGTTTTTATACTCCCCTGCGAGCTTCAGTGGAGTCCGTCCCTTGTTGTCTCTGATGTTGAGGTCGGCGCCTGAAGATATGAGAGTCTTCATCATGTCGATGGAGTCCGTTGAGGCAGCCCAGTGGAGCGGCGTGTATCCGTATTCATCCCTGCCGTTGATATCGGCCTTGCTGTCGATCAGCATTTTCACTATGGCTTTGTGGCCTCCGCTGACAGCCCTGTGGAGTGGAGGCTCGCCGTTGTATCCCTTTGAATTGGCCAGGCTCGAATCCTGCCTGAGAAGGGACTCGACCTTAGCCCTTTCGCCGTTGTAGACAGCTCTGTCCAACTCCTGGGCAGGCGTTGTGGGCTTGATCTCCGGCGCTGGATGGGGAGGCGTGCAGGCCGGAATCAGGCAGAGAGCGGCGAGCAGCAGCAGCACTGTAACATTCATGGAGACTTGCAGGCGGTTTGTCAATGAATCGGACATCTCGGGCATCCTCCTTCGAATCCGCGTATATCTATATTATATACCAGAGAAACACCGTGCAGGTATACCGGGGAGATTTACCTGTATTGATTATACAGGACAAATCACGGTGCATGAGAAATATAATATCACCTGTCAAAAACCTGTTCCGTGGAGGATTGATATGAAAAGAGCCTTCCTTCTGATTGCCGCGGTATTGCTGCTGATTGCCGCTTCAGCTCTGTACGCCGAAGAAAAGGCGCAGTCCCCTCAGATTGCCGAATGGAAGACGTATCTCAAGTCGCTTGACGCAGCAAACCCTGCGTCGATCAAAAAAGCCGCCGCCGAATACAATGCGAGGTTCGGCGAAAAAAGCTCCCAACCTGAGAGAGACGCCGCCTTCATGGCATTCAGAAGCTTCTACTACGATGTGATCGACAGATACGAGTCGAGCTTCAGCAAAAACGAAAAAATCCAGGCGGTGCTCTGGGATGAAAAGAAGGGGAAATCAGAGAGAGAGAAGCTCAGGAAGACTCTCTCCGAATCCGGAATGACTCTTATGATGTCGGAAGGCACCTACTACATAGGAGAGGACACAGGCTTCCTCGCCGCCAACTTCGCCTCGCAGCTCTCACCGGGCCTCAGGGAGTTCCTGACGATGAGAAGCAGGGAGATGAAAAAGGGCTTCACAGAGGACGCCGGCCTGCTCATCACGTGGAATGAGCTGGCAGATCGGATTGCCGCGTGGGATCGATATCTGAAGAAGTACGGAGACTCTTCTGCGGCCGGCCAGGCAGAATATTACGACAACCTTTACCTGGCGGTCTTTCTGACAGGGATAGACAACTCGAGGGTCTTCTCGATGGAGAAGGGAGCGCTCGACCCGGCAGTGCAGAAGGCATATGAATACTACCTGAAGACATACAGCGACACAAAAAGCGCCGCGATCATAGAAGAATACTACTCCATTCTGAAGAAGAACGGCCTGAAGGAGTCGCAGCAGAGCAAATCGCTGCTCAAAAAATACAAACTGATACCGATGACAGGCATACAGCCGCCTGTAAGATAAGTATCAGACTCCTCTACAGACATCGCGGCAACAGGGATTTCCCGCAATCCTGGCGTCACTTGCAATGATTTTTGTTTTCTGCTACAATAACCGAACGTGTCTGGATCCAGCACGATAACATAAATATGATCATAAGGTCATCAAAGGAGAATACAGTGAAATATCCATTAGTGGAGCACTTTGGAATGAAAGGCACAGCCTTTCTGGGATGCCGCTACCCGATAATATGCGGAGCAATGACATGGGTGAGCGATGCCAGGCTCGTGGAGCGGATAGTGAACAACGGGGGCTTCGGCATCCTGGCGTGCGGCAACTTCTCGACAGAGATGGTGCTCGAGGAGATAAAGCGCACTCGCCAGTATACAGACAAGTCTTTCGGCGTCAACCTGATAACTGTGGCGCCAAACTACAGGGCGCACATCGAGCTCGTCAAGGAGCTCAAGGTGCCTTACGTCGTATTTGCAGGAAGCTTCCCGAAGACAGAGGACGTGCAAAGCGTGAAATCTGCAGGTTGCAGGGTCCTCTGCTTCGCCCAGTCGGTGGGAATAGCCCTCCGAATGGTCAAGGCGGGAGCAGACGCGATAATCCTCGAGGGCACAGAGGCAGGAGGGCATATCGGCCACGTGTCGACGATAGTGCTGCTGCAGCAGGTGCTGTTCCAGATGCCTCCTGAGAGGGACATACCGATCTTTGTGGCAGGAGGCGTTGCCACGGGGAAGATGATCGCCCACCTGCTGCTGATGGGCGCCGCAGGAGTCCAGATGGGAACGCGTTTCGTGCTGTCCGAGGAGTGCGATGTCCACGACGACTTCAAGAAGGCTTTCATCCGCGCCAAGGCCTGGGATGCAGTCGCCACCCCGCAGTTCGACCCGAGAATCCCTGTGATCTCCGTCAGGGCGCTGAAAAACAAGAGCACGGAGGAGTTCAACAGGCTTCAGCTCGGATTGATGGCCAGGCTGGAGAAGGAAGAGATCACCAAGGAAGAGGCGCAGTACAAGGTCGAGGAGTTCTGGATGGGCTCCCTGAGGAGAGCCGTGAAGGAAGGCGATGTGGAAACAGGCTCGCTGATGGCGGGCCAGAGCGTCGGCCTCTGTGAAAAGGTACAGTCCACTTCCGAGATCTTTCAGGAGCTTCTGCAGGAAGCGGAAGACGAGCTGAGGACAGTGGAGGGAAGATTCAAGGCGCTTCGGGCAGGGCGCGACAGCGGCGCCGTCGCCTTTTCACACTCGAAGTGACAGACCCGGCCTTTTTACAAAAGGCAGCAGACCTTCCGGACCGGTCAGCCTGTCTTTCCGGCAGGCGGGAAATTTGATAAGAGACAGTCGCGAGTATAAATCAGAGCCTCCGGATCTTCCGGAGGCTTTTCCATTTCCGCTTATTTTCCATACCTTTTGACGAGCCACGCCGGGATTTCGGTGATCTCCCTGAAAAGCACCTTTTCCATGAAGCTCTCGCCGTCGAGAACGGCCGCCCTGCCCTCCTTTGACTGAAGGGAGCGCGCCGCCGATTCCCTGTCCTTCCATTTCCCATAGGCTATCTCATAGTCTTCCGTGGCATATATGACATAGCCTTCAAGTCCGCCCGGCCCGAGAGCTTTCCTGGCAAGATTGAGATGCTCCGTCAGCCTGGTCAGGAACATCTGCTGAGGGCAGTCTTTGCTGCGCCTGCCTATCCACAGAGTCCGGTATCCCGCTTTCCAGTCCGCCATTGAAGGCGAGATGTCATAAAGCCTGTCCGGAGCCATGATACCGCCGGCAGGAGGCCAGCCGCTCATCTTCATATCGCTGAACTTTCTGGCAGTCAGCGCTTCGAGAAATACCTCAGCGAGCTCTTCGCAGGATCCTGGATTCTGGCCCGTGATCAGCTCCCGATCCCTCACGACGTTGCTCTGCCAGAGCTTATCTGTATTGCAGATGCGCGCTCCTGCCTCGGCCAGGGCGTCGCAGATATAGAACTGCACATTGCCGCCGAGAGCTCCTGACTTTTCAGCTTCTTTCTCTTCGGCATCGGAAAAAGCCGTAACAGAGTAACCCTTATAGATCCAGCCGCTGCTTCCCCTCGCGGCAAGAAGGCTTACAGGGCCGTGGCATATAAGTGCCGTCGGCCTGCCGTTTTTGTGGAAATAGTTCAGTATCTTCCCAAGATCGGGCTCCTTATAAAGATCGGCCATCGGAGCATGCCCTCCCGGCACGAAGACGCCGTCAAAGCACTTCAGCTCATCATCGGTGTATGAAGAAAGCCTCTTGATGGCATTGAGCTCGCCGCCCTCGGCAATCTTCTTCGCTTCGACATACTCCTCGTCTGATTTGAAGAACTGGCGGAGATCGCTGCTGCTGTCCATAACCGGGGCGGCGCCGGTCGGGCTTGCGCACTCTATCTTATAACCGGCGCGTTTGAGCAGCATCACCGGGACTGCCATCTCTGACAGAAAATATCCCGTCCTGTGAGACTCCCCTCCCTTCAGAGTGATTGAGTCTGCACCGGAGAATACAACCAGAACCTTACCCTGGCCGGCACAAGACGGTCCTGCGCCCAGGCAGACAGTTGCCATCAGGGTCAGAAAAAACACGAGACAGATTCGAGACACGCGCCCTTTTTCCATGCTGCACCTCACTATTGACTGTCTATCGCTTATCTGATATACTGACCTCCTGAACAGGCGCCGCTCCGCCTCCGGCAGGGATGCAGAGGCCTTTATCCGAAAGCAGCCGGCTCTGTCAGTAATCATCAGTTACACGATGATTTCAAAAAAACTCAAAACAATTCCTCTCTGCAGACTGCCACAAGAGCCTCAGACAGCGGCAGAACATTTGCAGGTCTGCATATCGCGGCATCACACATAAATCCATCCAAGGCGGCAGATTCATTCTTACGGTCCGGATCTGGAAAAAAATCGCAACTGACGCCCGGAGCACAATGGAAAGCCGTCTGCGCCAGAGCGTATGATAATCAGAGGAGGTTCGCCATTGATGCACAAGATCAGATATGCTCTCTTCATTCTGCTCGTATCCCTGACCATGACGACCGCACTTCTCCTCCAGGCGTGGGCCGGAAGCGGGATCACGACTGCCACGTCCAGCGGCCAGGTCCTCGATCTGACTGTCTTCTTCGACGACGCGAAGCAGATCCAGTCCAACTGGATATACAACTTCAACGACAGCCACAAGATGCTGTATAAGGCGAGCCGCGGCATGCTGAGGTTCGGAAAGATAAGGATCGGCTATGACAAGAGCGTGGCAGGCCGGGCAGACATAAGGATCGACAAGATCGGGCACGCAAGCGTGACCCAGCCTGATACGCGCGAGCGCACATCTCTGGGCACAGAGGATACGCTCTGGCTCTTCGAGGAAGACGTATACGCTCCGATTGTGACGCTTCACGAGTTGGGACACTACGTCTTCACGCTGTCAGACGAGTACAAGAGCAACATCTACAAGATGGTGAACGGCAAGGTGACTGTTGTAGAGAAGGGAAACGAGTCTGAGTCCTTCTGCTCGACGAAGGACTCGGACAACAAGGCCCATTCGTGCCTGATGTACGACAACCACTCGCCCGGCTCTGTATATCTCTTCTGCGGCCCCGAGCATAAAAAGAGAAACGATTTCTCAGACGGAAGCTGGGCAGTCACCGATCAGGAACGCCACCACAACAAATCGTGCGGAGACGTGATAGCGTCATTCTTCAAGATCGCGACACTGCCAGACGTGCCGTCCAGCGGCCCGCCTGACTCGCCCACTATAGTCTATCTGAAGCCTGAGGTGAGGCTGAGCGTTTTCATACAGGCCACGCTGTCCGAGGCAAATATGACAAAGGCGAAGAAGATGGCCGCAGACGCCGTGAGAGGCCTGCGCCTTCCAGGGACCGGCCGGGACGGAGATTCTGTGGGAGTTTCCACCTTCACGAGCACTGTTCAGGATATCTACGGATGGGTCGATATCACCTCCCAGTCAGACGTTGACGCCGCTGTGAAGTCCATAGAAGGCATAAAGTCCACCACAGGGTCGGCGGATCTGGAGGCGGCGCTCCGCTCGGAGATATCGAGCATTGTCGGAAGCGACTATCCCTTCTCGAAGAGATCGATTCTGCTCTTCACCGACGGCCCAGGCATGGTCACGCAGACGCTGATAGACGAGATGCGCCGCAGCGATATAGTCGTGGACACCGTCTCGCTTGCAGATAACGCCAATACTCAGTCTCTGAAGACTCTCTCGTCTCAGACCTGCGGCGAGTTCATATCGAGAGCCGGAGCGTCAAAAGGTAGAGCAGCGGCGGTCTTCCAGGGGTCTCCATTTCTTCCGGCGAAAGATGCCGCGGAAGACGCCGAAGAGGGCGACACCGAAGTGGCCAATACAACACTGGGCGGATACGCGATAGCCAGCTTTGCAGGAACTCTCACTCCGGGCACGCCGCAGAGCCTGTCCCTCCCTGTGGACACTCTCAACGATGAGATTTCGGTCTGCTTCAGCAGCAAAGGCAGCCCTCTGATCCTAGTGCTGAAGGACCCGGCCGGTTCAGTGATAAGCCTTGACTCGCCGCCTTCAGGCGTAAGGGTTCAGAAAACGGCGACCCAGGTTCTGGTTTCACTGGAAAGCCCGGCTTCAGGCACGTGGACCGCCCAGGTCGACGGAGGCTCGGCTGCCGCCTACTCCGTTGAATTGAGCGGCATAGGAGAGCCCATGGGAGATCCGGAGGTCATCAGCCAGACGATTAATTACCCTGGCGCAGCGCTGATCGCCATAACCGTCGAGAAAGGCCAGGTGGTGATCGGCTGCGGCGTCCAGGCGGTTATAACGCAGCCTGACGGGACACAGGCCACCCTAATCCTCTATGACGACGGCGACAGCGCAATGCACGGAGATGAGAAGGCCAACGACGGAGTCTATTCAAACTATCTTGCCCGGTATTCGACATCAGGCACATACACCGTCGAATACAGGCTCGACAACCAGAGCGGGCAGTACAGCGACGCCACCGACGGAGCCGACCTGCTTCCCGGCGATCCGACGCCTGGCCCCACAGGGACGGCGCCAGTATTCCTGCGCAGCATCTTCGCCACCTTCGTGATGGGCAATGTGCCTTCCGGAGGGGGAACGGCCCTCCTTCCGCCTGGAAACATGGCGATTGACTGCTCCGCTCCGGGCCAGGCTACGCTTGTATGGACCGACACAAACGGAGGGCAGGCAGGCACGGTCATCCAGAGAAGCCTCGGAGATCCGACGGTCTACCAGGAGCTCGGGACAGTCAGCGCAGGGCAGACAACTTACACAGACCTTGCTACAGGCGTGGAAGGCCAGGTGTATTACAGGCTCGTGGCGCGCGGAACTGCAGGAGACTCCCTTCCGGGAGATGCAGACTCGATAGATGCAGAGAGAGCGGCCGTGGTGCTCGGCAGCGCAGATGCAGAACAGACAACCGGGATTCTGGGAGCCGCATCCAACTCAACGAGCTCGTGCTTCATCGCGACGGCCGCATATGGCTCCTATCTCGATCCGCACGTGCAGATACTGAGATCTTTCCGCGATCGCTGCCTGCTCCCCAACTCACTCGGCAGGATCTTCGTGACCTCCTATTACGCATACTCGCCGAATCTGGCAAGGGCAATCGCGCCTTCGCCGTTCCTGAGAGCATTGACGCGCCATATGCTCGCGGTGGTGATCTTCTCAGTAGAGTATCCATGGGCGGTGTTTATGATCCTTTGCCTCGGCGCCACTCTGGCGGTGAGAGCCAGCCGCCGTCCGAGAGTAAAGCAGTCGGCCATGAGTTGATACAGCATAATCCGAGGCGTTCTTACCAATTGAAGCGGGGATACCGGAGGATTGCAGCGTGATAAACAAGGGCAGGCTCAATGACCTGCCCTGTAGTTTTTTCAAACACGATCCCGCCAGCCCGTTGACGGCATATAGCCGTTCTTCGGCCGGAAGCCTTTTCAGATCCCTTTATTAACCGTCTCCCGAATATGCTCCAGAGCTCCGGATCTCAAGAATACGGCTGCATCCTCCATCACGGACTGCTGAAGTTCTTTCTCCTTCTTGCGGAGGAACTTGCTCTCATGTTCGTATCCAGCTCCTTCGGCCCACATCTGCGCGATGTGCTTGTCCTGCGGCTCGCCGTACCTTATGAAGAGCTTGAAAAGGGCGTCCACATCGCTCTTGTCATAGCTCAGCACATCGTCGGTCTTGAATATCATGGCGTAGAGATTTCTCATGGCCTTCCTGCCATCGTGGAGGGTCTCAGAATCGTCGTGGAAGAGGCCCTTCTCGCCAATCCTGTCGATCAGTCGCCCAACTTCGGCGGCGAGATGCCGGCGGTCATCCCTGGCGATCTCGGCCGGACTCCTGTCGGGATCGACAGGTGCGGGATTGCGCAGAATCTCGAGCGAGTGCTCCAGCTTCTTATGCTTGAACTTCTTGAAGAACTCGTGAAACTCTTCGGCTTTCTGCTCTTTCAGCTCTGCAATGTCCTTCGCCATGTCCTTCGGAATTCTGCCGCCCTTGTACAGAGCCTTCATCTCTGTCTCCACGAGATCGGCGTCCTTGTATTCCCCGGCTATTTCAGCAAGCTCATGAATGGGCTTCTGCGCCTTCTCCAGATCCCTGCCGTCGTATGAATCTGCATAAGCATCAGACAGGACCTGAATCCACCTCGCGATGTTTCTCAGCTTCGCGTCTGAGACCTGCTGCTGCGTGGGATGGTTGGAGAGGCCGTTTACCGCCTTCTCCAACTCGTCGAGCGCACCAAAGAGCTTTGCCGTAATATTCGGATAGCGCATGCCGGCCTTTCCGACATCGCCGACTGAGGCCTCGAAGCTCTCTCTCTGCACCTGCTCACCTCTGTCCTTTTTTCCGGCCTTACGCAGAGAGCCTGCGGCGGGCTGTGTGATACCCTGCAGATTCTGGATTCCTGTCTTTGTCGCATCTATCATCAACAATGCACCTCGCTGTCTATTGATCTGATGAAAAGAGTTCTCACCGGCGGCTCCGGCGCCGGCGGTGCTCCCCGGTATATTATAGCGAAAGTGCGGCAGAGTGACATAAACAAATTGTTAAATTGCCGCTTGAAATTTTATAATAACGATCTTTCATCAGGACGGCAATTATGCTGTCTGGCATAACAGTTCACGAAAGCCTTACAGCGCATTGCTCTAGGGCGCAGGAGCGCTCCGACGCTCTAGAGCGAGCAGATACTCTTTCCTCCAGATGCCTCCTCCGTAGCCGACAGGCTTTCCATCTTCACCTATCACGCGGTGGCAGGGGATGATTATCGCAATGCGGTTGTCGCCATTGGCCCGCCCCACGGCTCTGACAGCAGCGGGACTGCCGATGCTCAGCGCCTGCTGCCTGTATGAACTGGTGGAGCCATAAGGAATCTCTGCCAGAGCCCGCCAGACCTTCTGCTGAAAGGGAGTGCCTGGAGCGGTCACTGGAACTGTGAACTGCCTGAGCTTTCCTTCGAAATAAAGCTCCAGCTCCCTTTCGAGAAGCCCGAGCCAGGGGCTCTCTCCGGGAACGGTTCTGGCGTTGAACAGTTTCTGAACCCTGTCTACCTGTGTCTCCAGCATCCTTCTGTCCGAGAACTCGAGAAGACATATGCCTTCGTCCACCGCGCCTGCAATCATCTGGCCCAGCGGAGTCGGGACTCTCGATATGCAGATCATCCTCTCCCTGTCGCAATGCATCGGCGATTTTCCAACACTCTTCCTGAATGCTTCAGTAAATCCGCTCAGAGAATCATATCCCTGACTGACAGCCACATCCAGCACTTTTTCTCCCTCCCTTATCCTCTCGAACGCCCTGCCTATTCTGAGCGCCCTCAGATAGGCCTGAAAAGTCATGCCGTGGTGCTTCTTGAACCAGCGGCGCAGATACTCCGGCTGCAGCCCTTTCTCCCTGAGCGCGGAATCTTTCCATCGCGCGTCCGGATCCAGAGATATCTCGTCGAGCAATCTGCAGATCGGCTCTGGCGTCGAGGCTGCCGGCTCCATGGGGCGGCATATCCTGCAGGGGCGATACCCTGCGAACAGAGCGTCTTTCGCGGAAGAGAAGAACTCGACATTTTCGCGCCTGGGCTTCCGAGCGTGGCAGGTCGGGCGGCAGAAAATTGAGGTAGTTCTTATAGCTGCAAAGAATATTCCCTCAAAGGAGCTGTCTCTCCTTAAAAGGGCCTGATACATGAGCTCTTCATCCGGCATCTGTCATCACCTCTTCAGAGATAAATATAACTCTAACGATGCCGGTCTGCAACCGAAAAATTGACAGGCAATTCTTATAAAGGGGAGAAAGCTCAGATAAAGGGATGGAGATGGCTGAGCCTCATCTTTCCAGCAGTGTCTTCACCTGCTGCAACAGTTCCCGTGCTCTGAAGGGCTTTCCAAGAAACGCGGCAGCGCCCATCTCGAGGCACTCCTCAGGAGTGATCTCCTCTGCATAGCCGCTCATTATCAGGACCTTCGCCCTGCCGTGCATGGACATGATCTCCCTGAGACAGTTTCTGCCGTCCATGGAAGGCATGCTCAGATCAAGTATCACAAGAGAAATCCTCTCCCGCTCCTTCCTGAACAACTCCAGGGCTTCACAGCCGTCCCCGGAAAGAAGGACTTCATAGCCGGCCTGGGCCAGGATACGGCTTCCCAGTACCCTTATGGACTCCTCGTCATCGGCCAGGAGGAGCGTTTCGGTGCCCTTTACTTCGGGAATTGCGGCACTTTCGACCTCTCCAGGCCGTTCGCCTCCTTCCACTGCCCTGAAATATATCTCGAAGGCAGATCCCTTTCCCGGCGAGCTGTCACACCTGATGCTGCCGTTGTGCTGCTGGATGATCCCGTATACGATGGCGAGCCCCAGTCCCGTTCCGCTTCCTATCTGCTTGGTGGTGAAAAAAGGCTCGAATACGCGCTCAATAGTAGCCCGAGTCATGCCCTGCCCTGTGTCTGAAATGAGCAATCGTACATGCCGGCCTTCTGCAAGGCCCAGATGGAGACGGCACCAGGCTTTGCCAAGCGTCACATTGCTGGTTTCAAATATCAGCGTGCCTCCGTCAGGCATTGCATCGCGAGCATTGAGAGACAGATTCATCAGAACCTGCTCAATCTGCGTGGCGTCAGCATTTATCTCGCTGAGGTCCGGATCCAGGGAAGTCTTTATATCTATCGTTCTGGGGAAAGTCCGCTCCAGTATCCTTATTATATGCATTATGCTTTTGTTTATCTGCAGAGGCTGGAACTTCGTCTCCACTTTTCTGCTGAAAGTGAGCAGTCCCCGGACCAGTTCTGCCCCGGTTCTGGCTGCCTGCAGTATGCTCTTCAGATCGCTGTGCTCTGAGCTGCCCTCTTTCATATTCTGCATCAGCAGCTCTGAAAAGCCTATCACTACCTGAAGCAGGTTGTTGAAATCGTGGGCGACACCGCCTGCCAGCGTGCCGACCGCCTCGAGTTTCTGAGACTGCAGCAACTGCTTCTGAAGCGAAACCTCCTTTGTGACGTCCCTCTTGACGGCCACAAAGTTCACAATGGCTCCGACGCTGTCTTTCACTGGAGAGATCGTCGCTTCCTCCTCGTAGAGAGAGCCATCCTTCTTTCTGTTTATGAAGTGGCCGCTCCATACCGACCCTCCCTTTATGGCCTCCCACAGCTCTCTGTAAAAATCTTCATCATGCAAGCCGCTTTTCAGTATGGAGGGCTTTGCGCCGAGCGATTCACCTTCAGTGTACCCTGTTATCCTTTCAAACGCCGGATTTACGTAAACTATCGTTCCAGACGCATCAGTGATGACAATCGTCTCAGGGGACTGCTCTATGGCAGTGGCGAGCCGAGCCCGCTCCTCGCCTGCCCGCTTCAGCTCATCGATGTTCTTCGTTATCGACAGTATATGGGTGGCTCCGTCGACTGTAATAATGCTGGCAGACATGAGGCCGTTAATTATGCTTCCATCCTTCATGCGGAACTGCGCTTCCAGATTATTCACCTGTCCTGATCTGGAAATATCTGCAACAAATCTCTCTCTGCCTGCCGGGTCTGTCCAGATCCTCAGCTCTGCCAGCGATTTTCCGACTATCTCGTCACGCGTGAATCCTGAGGTTTCGAAGAACACGTCATTGGCATCCACAAAGACACCGTCTTTCATTCTGGTTATCAATATGGCGTCGGGGCTTGTCCTGAAGGCTGTCCTGAACTTCTCCTCGCTCTCGCGCAGCGCATCCTCAGCTCTCCTGTGCTCGGTGATGTCGATGCTCATCCCCGACATCCGCAGCGGCCTGCCTTCCTGATCATACTGGGTGCTGCCGAATGCGTGAATCCATCTCATATCTCCGGATGGCTTAACGATCCTGTATTCATTCGTAAGATGGGTATGATCGCGAACGGCGTTAAATATCCTCTTTTCCGCTGCAGGCAAATCATCAGGATACAGAACTCTACGCCACGTTTCAAATGTAGCGCTGTCTTTCTCTGGATCCAGACCGAAGAGTGAAAAAAACTCAGGCGACCAGTTTAATTTCCCGGAAGGTATATCCCAGTCCCACACACCGGCATGCGCCGACTTCTGGGCAAAGGTCAGCATCTCATTGGTCTCTATAAGCTCCTTCTCCATCTCCACGCGCTTTGTTATATCCCGGGCCACCGCATAAATCGCATTTCCCTTTGGAAACGCGTTCCACTCGATCCATCGGTATTCCCCGTTGCAGCACTGGTATCGGTTGATGAAGCTCAGGACCTCTTTACCTTCTATGAGCTGAGCCAAGGCTGCCAGAGTCTCCTCCCGATCGTCGGGATGGATCAGGTCGATGAAAAGTCTGCCCTCGAGTGAAGACTTCTCATAGCCGAGCACTTTCTCCCATTCAGGGTTCAGCAGGCGGAAGTACCCGCTGGTGTCGGCTATGGCAAGCAGATCGAGACTCGAGTTGAAATACTGCTCAAGCTCCTCCGTCTTTTCCCGGAGAGATCTCTCAGCCTTATCTTTCTCTTCTATCAAAGCGTTGAGCTCTCTGTTTGCCTGGATCAGATCAGACGTTCTCTGTATAACAGTCTCTTCAAGCAGGCTCATCTCATCTGCAAGCTGCTCGGCCTGGTACCGGTTTTCCAGGATCAGTGCAAGCATAGCCGCCGAGTTCCTGACCAGGGCGGCCATCTCAGGCTGCACGCTCTCCCAGTCGCCGCGGATTATCAGATTGCCGAACCGGTGCCGGTTGGCGCAGATCTCCATGAAATGGCAGGCTTCGGGTGCAGAGTCATCAGAAAAGGAAAATGAAAGGCCTTCGAAGATATCTGACAGCGCCTCGGTGAAAAGACGGATGATTCCATCGCGATCCCTTACTGTGCTGAGATGGACCATCAGCAGAAAAAGCTCATTGCTTGCTGTATTGTGCATATGCTGTGCGACAGTCCTCAGCAGGCCTGAAGCTCAGGAGCGTATTTTTCAAGCCATAGATCCGGGTGCATGTAGTAAGGGTTCTCCATGATCACACCCTGGCAGATTGAGTATGGATGTGTGCGGAGCACATTCATTATTGTGGCTCCGGAGAATTTTTTGACATTGTAGAAGCACATCATAATCCAGGGTTTACCCTGGATTATATAATTGAGCTTCGATTCGTAGGCCATCAACTGCTCAACGCCTGGAATAGCTTTCAACGCCCACAACATTTCGGCGAGCGTTCGGACTTTCCGGGGCCCGTCCTTCGTAACACTTTTCTTATAGAAGTCTTCGAAAGTCTTCTCCATTACATCAGGCTTAAAATCGCCCTCAGGGTAATAAAGCTCCTTTTCGGAGTATATGCGGAAGCATATGTGATCTTGGAGATGACTGGCGCAGTCCGGGAAACGCTTGGCATATTCGTCTCGGAAGTTGTCGGCTGTCCTCTCGGTGGGGCAGTAAAGCTGCAGATCGCCATCCCTGTCACCTCTGTTCAGATAGCCCATTATTATGCTGTCGCGCTCCTCCTCTGTCTCGTAAAGCCCGCAGATATGAGTTCCCCAGTTGATTGTCCTTTCACCGAATCCGAGGTCGGCCACAGGGCCGTCTGATGTCTTCAAATGCATTGCTTCTCCCCTTTCTCCGAAATCCGGTCAAGGCATCGAACTGCATGGCGAACAGAGAAACTGACGATCCGCTCTCGGAAACCGGGGCCGTTCGGTGCTGAAATGAAAGCAAGGTATCAGATTAAAGATAGTTTCCACGTTGTTTGTGGAGCAGAGAGTCAGCCTTCTGTGCAGATCAATCCTTCCGCTGTTCACTGTCCAATCTGATATGACACCCAGTGAAACCATTATACCAGAAAACACCGCGCATATCAACAGACCGTCCTTCTACCGTTTCTCCGCGAGAAGGCAGTAGAGCTCTACAAGCTCCCTGTTGAAGGGATCGCGCTTCAGGCCGTCAATTATCAGCTCCGCGGCCTGTGACGGAGCCCCCTCATGCAGCATCGCCTTCGCGAGAATAGCCCTTATATGGCTGTCATCCGGAGCCATCTCGTGCAGCTTTCCGGCGTAATTCAGAACGGCTCTGAAATCTCCCTTCTCCTCATTCAGGGCCAGCAGCCTTCTAAGGATCTCCTGGCTGCCCGGCTCGCGCTCTGCCATCTTTTCGAGCAGCTCAGCGGCCATTTCATTCTTTTTCATCGCGACGAGAAGGTCGGCGCGGATCAGCGCCAGTTGAAGTGAATCCTTATGAAGCTTTTCCGAGTCATTCAGCATCGAAATGGCCCTGTCAAGCTTTCCTTCATCTCTGTAGATCCGGATCATCCTGACAATGCAGCTCAGATTGCTGCTGTTCTTCTGATAGGCTTTCTGATAACAGGATACGGCTTTTTTCTTCATCCCCTGGCTCTGATACAGCTCGCCGAGCCTGACGAGGAATATGTCTGCGGCTATATTTCTGGCTATCAGGCCTTTCATCAGCTCTTCAGCCTGCGCGAGCCTCCGGGACTCTATGAGCCGCTCGATTCTCGTTGAATTGAGCCTCACCGAATCAGGATACCTTTTCAGTCCCTCATCCAGAGCCTTTTCCGACAGCGGCTCGGAGCATTTCGCGAGCAGTTCGGCCGCTCTGCCGTAAAAATCAGAAGACGGCACGCACCCGGAAGAGGCCTCCATCTCGGGAAGGAGATCCTTCTTGAAATTCATGAGCCCTTTCTGATTGTCGAGTATGCTGTCCAGGTAAAGGCAGAGAGGCGCCGAATACTCGAGAATCGGCATCTCATCGGAATTCATCAGGGCAGTCGAGCAGAGCGGCATCATCTCCTCCCGGCCTGCTATATACTGGGCCAGCAGGGTATCGGGCGTGGAGAAGCCGAGGGCCTGCAGGTGCTTCCTGATCTGCTCATTCTGCGCGAAAATCCTTTCATAGCTGGAATAGTTGAATACGAGAGGCTTCTTCGAGCCGACGAGGATGATGTCTCCCTGGCTCCCCTGCCATATCGTGCAATGGGGAAAAACTGCTGTAAAGGTTTTCAGGACAGTCTTCAGATCTTCGGCCTTCATGCTGTAGATAGGCACCCACGAGCACATCATTCCCTCGTCCTTGAGGCGGGACGCGCATATGGAATAGAATTCAACGGAGAAGAGGTTCGCCACTCCTGAGATCCATATGTTGGACGGCTCGGATACGATGACGTCATACTTCCCTTTTGCAGACAGCAGGCCGTTTCTGCCGTCTGCAACGGTGATTTTGAGGCGCCGATCCGCTGAGATGTTCCCGTTGGACTCTGAGAAGAGCCCGGCCGCCTCAATCACAGCCGGCTCAATCTCAGCGCATTCTAAAGAGCCGACAGACTGGAAATCCAGAACGGCCCTTACGGTTATGCCGCTTCCAAGGCCTATGACATATACATCCCTGGGGTCCCTCGAATAGAAGCACGGCAGATACCCGAGGAGATACTGGGTAGTCATGTCCACGCCTGTCGAAGCATCGGTCTTCCCGTTGACGCGCAGGTACAGGCTGCCATTTATGTCGTAGACGGACACTGTGGCGCTGATTCCATCCTTGTGGAACTTGATGTAGTCTTTCCTGGTGACGTCCAGCTCAGCCGCTCCCCTGCTGAACAGCGGCGCGTATATTGCCGAACCGCTGCTCATGATCACAGGATTCCAGGCCGGAATGAGGCTTGACGCGAAAAGGCCGGCGAATATCAGGACGAGATATACGATCTTGCTGATCAGGTCCCTGGAAGAAGCCACAAGCACTGTGAGGCCGCCGATGAGGTTTATCATCACGGCCAGCTGCAGGCTTTTCTGCACGCCGATTGTCGGAATCATCAGAAAGCCCGTGATGAAGGAGCCGGCAATGCATCCTATCGTGTTTACGGCATATACGTCTCCCACGCTCCTTCCCAGAATATCCACCTTTTTCGTGCAGAGCCTCCCTGCGAGCGGAAACGCAAAGCCCATCAGGGTCGTGGGAAGGAGCATTATCAGGAACGAGAGCATGAAGTCGGTGGCGATGATGAACAGGTACGAATGCCTGATCACGGGAAAGAGCTGTATGAAATATATGGGTAGCCTTCCCAGCAGCACGATGCAGATGATGCTCGTCAACGCAACCCCGACTTCGATCCATCCGAAGGTGGAGAAGCCGAAGCTCATTCTGGATGAGAGCAGGGAAAAGAGAATGCTTCCCAGAGCGATGCCGAACAGAAACGTCGCGAGCATGGTCGAAAACGAATAAGTCGAGCTGCCGAGCGCGAGCGCTATGGCCCTCGTCCAGGCAAGCTCGTAGATCATCGACGCGAATCCTGTGACTGCAAAGATGACGAGAAAGAGCGGGACGTATTTCTGCGGAAGAAGCCGGGAGTCTTCAGCGTCATCGTTCTGCTTCTCGTGGATTTCGGGCTGCTCTTCTTCATCCTCGCGGGCTTTCAGGCTCTTGTTCAGGAAGTAGACGAAGATTCCTATCAGTATGTTCGTTGCCGCGGCGATCTGCAGCGTTACAGTGATTCCGCAGGCTCTAATGAGGAAGAAGCCTGAGAGCAGCGTGCCGAACACCGCCCCCATCGTGTTTATGAAATACAGGAAGCCCAGCTTTTTTGCCACTTCACTCTCTCTCGTTATCAGGAACTTGGAGAGAAGCGGGAGCGTCCCGCCCATGCAGAACGTCGGGATTATAAGGACACAGACCGAGAGCAGGCAGCGGAGTATGCTGAGCTGCAGGAAGGGAAGGGATGACCACGGCAGGTAGAGCGACTCGACGACCTTGAACAGCGCAGGCGTGATCAGGCAGTACAGCCCGATTATGAACTCAAGAGCGCCGTAAAGGAACAGGGCAGGCGACAGACCGAAGCGCTCCAGTGAAGATGCAAAACGCCCTCTGTGATCCGCCAGGCGGCCGAGCAGAAAGCTTCCCAGGGCCAGGCCTCCCATGAACACAGTTATGACGGTGCTGATCGCAAAGGTGGTGTGCCCGAAGATGAGGCTCAGGGAGCGCATCCATATGACCTGGTATATGAGGCCGCACATTCCGGAGAGGAGAAAGCAGACAGATACCGCAATGGATATGCCGGGCGCTCCATTCTTTCTATCGTGCCGCATATGTGAGGTTTCTTGGCGGGATTGCAAAATCCTTCACAGCGCCGAAGAGACTAGGTGTTTATCTCCATCTCTCAACTTCCCCACCTATCTTTATCCTGCACTGATTGTCTGTATTCTTCCTGATTAAGAGTGATTGGAATCTCCGCACCTTTCGGGGAATGCTCCTCTGCAGACGCTCTCCTTTTCTATCCGTTTTCTATCCTCAGGTATGATATCCTGTACTGTGTTTATTATCCTGAGAACATATCTGGGAGGGAAGAATGAATATGAAGATGGCTGGAGCGCTCCGGAGCGCAATCATGGTTCTTCTTTTCACTGCGTCAGTGATGCTCAGTGGATGCGGCGGTGGAGGAGGAGGCGGCGAATCTGCAGTCTACGGCGTGGACGGAGGCGGTGGAACTGCCGCTCCCCAGATCAGCTCAGTGAGCAACATGGATCTTCCCGGGCAACCGGTCAGGGTTGGAGACTGGATTCAGATTCAGGGGAGCGGTTTTGGCACTTCCCGAACCGGAACGATATCAGACGGCTATGTGGCTTTCAGCAATGGCACGACAGTGACTAAAGCCGCCTTATACGGACAGTGGAGCAACACGAATGTGCAGTGCCAGGTGCCGCAGGGCGCGCCGATAAAAGCCCTCATCTTCAGAGGATATGTATCGATAACAGTGACACCGCCGAACGAGTACACCATCGTCACGCCGTACAACACGAATGCAGATCCCGTACCTAATCCGAGCCCCCAGCCCACGCCTCCCTCGCCATCTCCCTCGCCGACTCCTTCGGTGTCTCCGACACCTTCTCCCACGCCAACTCCATCACCTTCACCATCCCCAACGCCTTCACCAACTCCGACTTCAGGCGGAGGCGGCGGTGGAGGCGGAGGCGGGCCTGTGGCATCGAAACTCGCATTCTCGGTACAGCCTTCGAATGCTTCTACCGGTGCTGTAATTAACCCGGCTGTCAAGGTGGAGATACAGGATGCCTCAGGGAACAAGATGGCAGGAGCCACCAATAACATCACCATAGCCATAGGCGAAAACCCTGGCGACTCCAACCTGTCAGGGACAAAGACCGTGGCAGCGGTGAATGGAGAAGCTGCTTTCAGCGATCTGTCCCTGGACACGGCAGGCTCCGGTTATACCCTGACAGCCTCATGCGCAGGCCTGACCGGAGCGACGAGCAGCACCTTCGACATCACCGAAGGCGGAAAATACGCATACGTAGTCAACATTAATGCAAACACAGTATCAGTCATCGATACAGCCACAAATACTGTGACTGACACAGTTGGTGTTGGAGAAGCACCCGGTCAGATAGCAATAAACCCTGCTGGAACACGCGCCTATGTAACAAACCAAGGTGACAGTACAGTGTCAGTCATCAATACAAGCAACAATGATGTAACTGCAACATTCCCTGTTGGCAACAACCCCTATGGTATAACGGTAAACCCTGCAGGAACCTATGCCTATGTTACAAATTTAGGTGACGATACACTATCAGTTATCGATACAGGCACCAATACTGTAACTGCAACAGTAAATATTGGAGCCACACCCGCTGGTGTGGCTGTAAACCCTGCAGGAACACGTGTCTATGTAGCAAATGGTTTCAGCACGTTATCAGTAATTGATACAAGCACCAACAAAGTGATTGATACAGTAAGTGTTGGAGCCACACCCACCGGTGTGGCGGTAAATCCTGCAGGAACATTTGTTTATGTTACTAATTACGGCGATAATTCTGTATCAGTCATAGACACAAGCAGCAATACAGTGGTTAATACAGTAGGTGTTGGGGGTGGACCAATGGGCATAGCAGTAAACCCTGCAGGAACACGTGTCTATGTAGCAAATAATGGCGGGAGCACGGTATCAGTCATTGATACAAGCAACAATACTGAGATTAAACTCGCTGTTGGAAATGGCCCCAGATACATTGCAGTAAACTCCGCAGGAACGTTTGTCTATGTGACAAATTATAACAGCAATTCGGTATCAGTCATCAAAACAAGCGATAATAATGTTTCCCCTATAAATGCAATACCTTCACCTCTTGGCATAGCAATACAGCCTTGAACAAATCATCAATCAAGACGCCTGCGCAGTGCGGGCGTCCAGCGTGCATTTCAGGAGCCGGGGGCTTACCCCCCGGCTCTTTGACAACTATCGGGTAACTGCCGACAGATGCGGGACAACTCCAATGCAGGCAGTCGACAAAACCTGCATATTTACTTCAGTTCCTGATTCTGCTATAATTTCTTTTTAATCTCTGATAAATATCCCGCATAAACTCTCCCAGTGAACATGCAACCCACGACCAGCAGAAAGTCGCTGCAATCATTGCAACGTTATGAGGCAACTGATGAAGAAACGTTTCCGCAGAGTACCGCGCACCCCCCGGCTCTATCCTCTATTTTCCGATGCTGCCGCCGCTTCAAGACCTCCCACGATACGGACGAAGTTTACGCCGCCCAGGCCGGGGAAAACCCTTGAGATAACTAGGCTTTATACTCTGATGGAAGGGGAAAGGCCTGTCACCTGGATAGCAGCGCCGGCAGGTTCAGGTAAGACTGTGCTGGCAGCTGGCTGGCTTGCAGCGAAGACAACCTGCTGCGTCTGGTACCGGATTGACGAGGGAGACGCCAGCCTGCCGGAGTTTTTCCGTCAGATGGCAGGCGCCGCCTGCAGCGCATCAACACAAAAAACAATACGGCTCCCTGTTTATACACCTGAACATGCAGGGAGCATCGGACTCTTCACGAAACGTTATTTCGAGGGCCTTTTTGCCATTCTGCCTTCATCTTCGACAATCATCCTCGACAATTTTCAGCTCGTTCCTGACGATTCGGCATTTCACGAAGTGATATCGAAAGCCCTCGATATGCTGCCTGAGCGAATCAGGGTCATCATACTTAGCAGGAACAGTCCTTCTCCTCATTACGTGAAGCTGCGGGCCCATGAGAAGCTGCAGTATATTGGCTGGGACGATCTGAGACTCACTTTCGAGGAGCTCAATGCCGTAATAAAGCTTCGCGGGTTGAACCTTCAGGAAGGCGGCGATCTGATTGAGCATATTTACAAAGTCACGGAGGGATGGGCTGCCGGTGTCTCATTGTACATAGAGCATATGAAAAATGAGGCGCAGGCCTGCCTTGAGCTGAACAGGCCTGCGCCGGAGGAAATTTTCGATTACTTTTCCACTGAGCTCTTCTGCAAAGCCGGAAGGGAGATGCAGCAGTTTCTCGCTGCGACTTCATTGCTTCAGACGATAACTCCCTGGGAGGCGCTGGAGCTTACAGGCATAGAGAGCTCTGACAGCATGCTCTCCTCTATGTGCGCTCACGGATATTTCATTACACGTCTCTCCGGCGCTGAGCAGGTATACCAGTACCATCCTCTTTTCCGGGATTTCCTCAGGGACAGAGCTTCAGAGATTCTTTCACCTGCTGAGCTCTCACAGCTTCTTCTGAAAGCCGGCGCGCTTATGGAAAAGTCAGGCGCAGCCGACGATGCCGCCGATCTCTATACAAGAGCCCGCTCCTGGAGCTCTTTAACCGAACTGATAATGAGCGAGGCTCCCGGACTGCTGAGCCAGGGGAGAAGCAGTGCCATCCTGAGATGGATAGACAGGGTCCCGCAGAATCAGTTGGAAAGCTCCCCATGGCTCCTCTACTGGAAAGGTCTCTGCATCCTGCCGCAGGAGCCCTCTTCGAGCAGAATCCTCCTCGAAAAGGCTTTTTCAGTCTTTTCTGCCAATGACGACCTGCAGGGAATGTGCGCGGCCTGGGCGAGGAGCATAGAGGCCATCGTCAATGAGTGGGGTGATTTCTCGCTCCTCGATCAGAAGATCGCCTGGCTTGAAGACAGGATGAATGCGGGAATCCGCTTCCCTTCAGAAACCGTCGAATCCGATATGGCTGTATGCATGGTTTATGTCCTCGTCCACAGGCGGCTCGGACATCCCTCAATCGGCGAATGGGTGGCAAAAGCTCTTTCCCTCACAAGAAAGATGGCAGACCACGATCTTCGAATCAGAGCCCTGATCTATGCGTCCCAGTATTATACATTCATTGGAGACAGGGCGCGATTCATGAGCCTGCTTGATGAGATGAGAGCCCTGGAGCGGATATTCACCAACAGGCCGCAGATCACCATTCAGTGCGCCTACATGGAGGCTGCGGCGTGCAACTGGGCCTGCATGGATTCGGAGATGCAGAAATGGGCCATCTTTCGGGGCATTGCCTGTGCAGAAGCCAATGGAGTCCATATGTGGGATTTCCTGTTCCATCTGCTGGGAGTATATGGCGCGCTGAATAACGAAGATTTGCCTCTTGCCGCCATGCACCTGGAAAAGAGCGCTCTCGCCGTGGGGCGGAATCCACAGGCTATATGCCACTATAACCACGTAGCCGCGTGGTATTATCTGGTGCTTGGCGATCTGGCCAGAGCCCTCATTCACGCAGAAAATGCATTGAAGACCATGCGCGAGCCCGGCGCCTGCTTTGCCGAGGTCATATGCCACCACGTAATGGCCCAGGTGCTTCATCGGAAAGGCAGCCGGCAGGAGGCAGATCTCCACCTGGACCATATGAGATGTCTGGCAGAGCAGTCAGGGAGCCCATGGTTCGTCTATACCTGCCAGATGGCAGAAGCCAGGTTTGCCATTGAGCGCGGTGAAGACGAAAGATGCCTGAACTGCCTGAGAAAGGCTTTTTCCCTGGGAAGAGAGCATAGGTTCTTCTCTCTTTTCTGGTGGTGGGAGGCTGCCGTAATGTCCAGGCTCACATGGAAAGCATTGGAATCAGGGTTGGAGAAGGAGTATGCCGAAGAGCTCATAAGGGAGATGCGTCTTGTCCCGCCTGCCTCGATTAAAAGCGGCGACTGCTGGCCCTGGCCTGTCAAAATCTTTACATCAGACGATTTTGTAATATTCAGAGATGGCGCAGAGGTGCACTTTTCCAGGGACAGCGGCCAAAAGCCTGTCGCCATGCTGAAAGCTATTGTCGATTCCGGCAGAAGCGGAGTGACCAGGGAGCATCTGATCGATCTTCTCTGGCCTGATAAGGACGGCGACAAGGCGTTACATTCCTTTAAATTTACCATACATCAGATCCGCAGGCTCATTGGAAGCGATGCCGTGCTCATTCAGGGAGGCGTTGTGAGGCTGAATTACCAAATCTGCTGGACTGACATCTGCTGAGGCTTATCCAGTGAAATCCTGCAGGCTCGAGGCCCGGCTGCATCTCCTGATGGAACAACCGTCGACAGGGGCACTGGAGCCTCCACAGCTCAGGCTCGAGCAGCTTCTTTCATGAGCGGCCATCCTTTCGAAACGGCATCGAACTGGAATCATCGGCGACCGGACAGGGCTCGGTCATTCAAAAACCGTGGTGCTTATCGAAACGGCGGAAACACGGTTCCCTGAGATTCTGAAGGTAATGCTGCTGTACTGGTGATATGTCACTCCCTGATAAGTGCTGATTCTGACCGGTTTGCCATACGCCTTTGACATCTCTGCAACTGTGCTTCCCGGGTGAATTCCTTTCAAGGTGCTGTATGATGGATTGCTGGTAGTGATATCGGTTATCTGCATTTTTCCATGAAAGGAGCCCAGAGCCAGGGAAAAACCCTCTTTGTCATACTTCATAATGAGAACGCCACCTTCTTCATCCCGTACGGATGAAGGCCTGCCCAGAATCTTTTCTGCCGCGCTCCGCTCCATCATGAGCGAGATGGGGCCTATTCTCTGTTTCTCGATGATAAGCTTATCTGATGCCAGAGTGCTGACTGAGAGCGCGAAAAGTATCATTGCCGCCGTGGCAAAGAGTTGGACGGATTTTTTAATAAGCTTCATTATGAAAATCTCCTGTCATAGTATGAATATCTCAACTATCTGCGGTTGAACAGGCGCATTGACCGATAATCATCGGAGCCTGCTCTGTTCTCTTGTTGCCGATGCCGCGCTTTTCTCCGGACCATTGCTGCATTGCAGTCTCCAGGATAAGAGTTTAATCCGTCGTGCCGGATGATCATACCAGAAATCTGCCTTGGGATTCAACTGCCTGCCTGTACTAAAAGAACTCCATCTCGATGCCCTGTTCGACTATTACCTTCACCGCTGCCGAAGTGGATGATACTCCTGCCTGCGCTGTCACTGTCAGCTCCGTCTCCGTTATGGCTGCCTGCCGATCTAATGACAGGGTCACTGTAAGATCTTCCTTTCCAGCCAGAGGCGCGACGATAAGGCCTTTTGCATCCGGATTCACCAGCACTGTCAATGACGCTTCCGGCGCACGAACACAGCTTTTGGTCTCCGAATTGACTTTCCAGGCCGTTATTCTAAGGCTTGCAGGCTTCTCGGGATTCAGCTTTATAGTGTCGGCAGAGAGCTGAAGAATATAGGCGAGTGGTTTATCATCCGGCTTTTTGCTCCCGGTTTTAACTGCCGCTCCGCCGATGGCTGCAGCCGCGATAATAGCTGCAACAGCTGCGGCCAGAGCGGCGGTAAGGACATAACCGCCTGGATCCGGCGGTTTTTCGTCATCATCGATTGACGTGGTATTATGGGGAATTACTGTCGTGGTGGGGCCCTGCGGCTCCACTACAGTAGTCCATTCAGGGGCATCGGAGGATAAGCCATATATGGCAAGGACATTGTGACCGATAGAAGACCGATGGCAGTTCAGCGGCGTCTCATTATACATGGATCTGTCGAAATTTGTCGTTTCATAATCATTGGGAGATCTGAAGAGATACAGCATGAAACAGACCTTGTAGCCGGAAGGCACATCAAGAGAGAGGGAAAACGATCCAGATTGAGAGGGTGCGGCAATGAAACAGGTTTTTGCCAGTCCATTCTGCTCCAGTCCAGGCAGATCAGAGGTCTTGCCCCAGGGCTCATCCTTATTAATGCATGCCAGGTATACTTCAAGATATTCCGCCAATTCGGAAGAAGCATTGGAATCGCTGATCCTGCCTGAGAAAGTGACCCTCCCCGCCTTTGTCTTGTATTTCACCTGATAGTCCCGGATAAACACATTGCCGGAGCCTTCTCTGTCGAGGCTTTTCGTGTCCTCCGGTGCGGAAAGAGAGAGGCCCGTGATGGTGTAGTCCACCCTCATGCCAGCCGGCCCGTTTTCAAAAGTATCTGGATACGCCTGACAGGTGAGAAGCACAAGAAAAAGCACGATAAAAAACACCGGATGTTTCATGGCTTTCTCCTGTGACTGAGCGGCAGACCTGTTTCCACCCTCTTCGCTGTTGAAGGCCTCTGATTCCTTTATTTTCCAGCTCCATTGATCCTTCAGAGGGTTTTTCCGCGGCTTCTAGAAATCTCCTGCACTTCTCTTATTCCATCAACAGGCGCATCAGAAGGAGGCCTCATGACAGGACCTGTCAATTTCTGCCCCGGCTGCGGTACAAAGCGCGGGGAAGGCGCAGTTTTCTGCTCGGAATGCGGTGTGTCGCTCGAGGGGAAATCATCCTCTGCAGAAGTGGCTTCCACAGTCGCAGCCGATTACCCTGGCACGCAAGGCGGTTTACCGCTGCAGTCCTCAGTTCAGACGCCGCCTGCTGCCATCCGGCAATCCGGCTCAGGCGGGTCAATCTCAATTCCCAACCCGCAGCGCACTGTGGCGAGAATCTGGTTTTTTCTGGGCCTCATGAGCATTGCGCTTACCCAGTTACCGCGCGCTGTCGAAATGGATATGATGAATGGCGGCTATGCCCTCATATTTTTTGCAGGCTTTTTCGCGTTCATCTCGTTTCTCACTACCCTGATTTATGGCGGCCGGGCAAAAGAATTCGATAAAATCTCCCAGGGAGGACAGGTGCTTGTGCACTGGCATTACAGCCCGCGGGAATGGCAGCAGTTTGCAGGCGAGGAGCATAAGAGGAACATGAAAGAGAAAATCGGGATTCTGTCGATGATCACCGTGATCGCAATCCCGGTGGGAATCTTCTTCATATTTCTCACCAGCATGAAGGGCGACGACATAGGTATCGCCCTCCTCGTTATTTTCGGACTTATGTTTATTCTGGCTGCTGCGGCATTCTTTTCCATCATCGTGCCTTACCTGCAGAATAAAACATCAGGGGCGGACGCCTACATACTCCCCTCGTCAGTCTATGTGAACAGGAACTTTCACGCATGGGGGCAGCTCTCTGCCTGCCTGGAGACAGTTACGCTCACCGAGGCTCCCCATCCCCTTCTGAACTTCACATATTCTTATATCAGCAACACGGGAAAGAGCTTCGCATCAGTCCGTATTCCCGTTCCTGACGGGAAACTCGATGAAGCCCGCTCGATTCTGAGCTATTTTCAGACGGCAATCTCCGCCGGAGCGAGCGCGCGCTGAATAGCGCCGGAGGCATCGGCGCTCACAAAATGCCGCTATAAAGCCGTGCCATCCATTATAAAGAAATCTATGGAGTCTCCCTTATACCGATTGTGAGGCCGGCGCTCTTCTGGGTGGGGCCCAGGTTCGGGTATGCCCAGTACGTGCCAGGTTGAAGCAAGACATTCACAGCTTTCTGCGGATCATTATAATTCCAGTGCGAGCCCTTATCATCGGTTATCCAGAACCCGGCGGACCCGCAGTTGACAGAAGTAATCACACCGCCCTTCGAGAGGGCGAGACCCTTGCAGATGAGCTGTCCGGTCGTACCTGCGCCTCTGCTCACCTGGCTGCCGTTAAGATATGCCATCTTCTGGCCGCCTGAAGCCGTGACTGGATTTCCTCCGGCAACAGGGAGCACATCCTCTCCGGTCGGCGGCGGCTCGGCACCGGCCGTCGTGCCTGAGCTGCCTGCGGAGGCCAGGATCTGGGCAAGCTCCGCTGCGCCGTTATTCTTTGCATACATAAGCGGCGTGTTGCCATTACCGTCTTTAACGGTGGTGGATGCGCCGCTCTGAACAAGGATGCGGGCCGTCTCCTGCTTATTCTTGTTCGTTCGATTGGATGCATAGAAAAGAGGAGTTGCACCGCTGTTGTCCCTGGCATTAACATCGGCTCCACTTTTTATGAGAATTGCGATAATCTTGGTGTATCCCCAGTTGGAGGCATAGTGGAGAGGCCTCCGGCCTACTTCGCCGCGGGCGTTCACATCGGCGCCGCTCCTGATGAGAAGCATCACCATATCAGCCGATCCTGTTGCCGCTGCAGTGTGGAGAGGGGTAAAATTATCCTCATCTCTCTCGTTTACGGCTCCCGGATTGCGCGCCAGGATCTGCCTGACCAGGTTGATATCGTCTATCGAAACAGCCTGGTGGATCTGACCTGCCTGCGCCGCGCCTGTCAACAGCAGGCTCATCACTATAAGCATTGACAAAATGCCGGGGGAAATCATTCTTACCTGCATGGCGAATCCTCCTTCATAATACTTAATGCACATTGTAAAATTTACTATTCAAGCAAAAGATATCTTGTGCTGATTATTTTAGTGCTGCTCAACTTCCAGCTGCCTGCCACTTTTCTGAAGGTATGTACGCCTGTTATGATGTTATTGCGGAATTCAGGACCTGCCAGTTTGACGGTCTTCTGGCAAAACTCCACTTCGGCTTCGTTTCCCCGAATCTCCCTTACCTTTACATCATAGAGATCAAGCTTGAGTGAATACTGCTGACACACATTGCAAATCTGGGCCTCGGTGTTCTGATAACTCGAACAGGTGGGATCTATGGTCTCCATATATGCTTTCAGATCCCTGTTCTGAAGAGCCTCTGTGTTTCGGTAGAGAACTTTCAGAATTGCCGCTTCCTCACCAACCGCGGCTCCTCCGGAAGCAGTGGCAGTGTTCATGAAAGACCGCCAGGCTGCAGTCTCTGCATTCACGTCGAAAGGCTTGACAGGTCCGAGTCCTTCCGCTGTTGCCACGACAGACTGGCCGCCGCTTATGGACACCGCTGTTCCCACGGCTCTTGGCGTCACGGTGACCAAGCCTTCGATCACCTTCACGGTTGTGGCTGAAGGCGCTGATTCAACAGTCAGCGTAGTGCCCTTTATACCTATTGTCGCAAGGTTGGACTTGACCTCAAGCGGCTCGCCATTTAACACTTTCTTTACATTCATCCAGAACTTGCCTTTTACCAATTCCCATTTTCCCTGATCCTTCGGATGATCAGCTATTATTATCTCTGAGTTGGGCGGCATAATGAGTGTAGAGAAGTCAGGAAAACTGATGATTACCGAGCTGTCTTCACCTGTTATGATATGGTCGTCAAAATATATTACTGTATTCGGAGTTGCATAATTGCGATCACCCGGATTACCCTCATGAAAGACTTCGACTTCTTTACTGATGCAGGAGAACCTTGCCCCGCTGTCTTCCAGTTCCGGAGGCGGCCTGGGTGGAGGATGAAGCTGAAGAGTATCTCCCTGCACAGGGCTGGTTGAATCCGGCAGCGGGAGCTGCACGGAGGCCATGCCTGGGGGATTTGAAAATATATAGCCGCTTCGGCCCTTGGATATTTTGACATTCACCGACCCGCTGCCAGTTATTGTCAATAAAATGGTGCCACCGAATACAGGCTGCCAGTTTTTCCTGGTAAAATTCCCTGTCTGCGCAATCGAAAGCGGCACTTCGTAGTCTGAGCCGTACCAGGTGCCTTCAATCCGGCCGGAGGCATTCCATTTTGAAGCACTCTGCCAGTTTCCTGTGGTCATCCTGCCGGTGAACGTAATTCTGGAACCCATGCCCTGCAGAACGCCATGTGTCACCTCATAGTATGTGCTTCCCGGAGAAAGGACAAATTCCATGGTGGCGCTCGTATAGTCCAGGTCGAGCAGGGAGCGTCCGCCGGTATAGCTGTAACGTATCCCGGTATCAGCGGCCTGGGCGAATCCTGTAAAGCACGCAAGAATCAGCAAGACCGTAAAAATGGCAAGCCTGCAGCGTAACCTCGGCGGCTTCCTCTCAACTGTCACTTTCATGATTGACCGTCCTTTCAGCAACGATTATCAAATCTCAAGTAAAATAGCTGGGAACCTGCCCTTCGACAGTTCCATGGAATATCCTCCGTTCTTCTTTATCAGGCTGCTGCTTTTTCAGGAAGCCTGCAACCGCCCTGACACAGGTGGGTCCGCCAATCTGAAAGGGTGGGGCCATTTGAAAATGGAATCTTCTCTCAATGTGTCTTCTGAACTGCCTCAGCCCTTCATGTGCACAACGGCGGGCTTTCGATTTCGGTGACTGGGTAGTGGAAGAAGTTATTTCCGGAATTCCCATAGTGAGCTGCAGCCTTTACTATTCCGAAGATGTTGCGCATCCATTTCAAGTCCGATCACTCTCAGTATCCCGAACTTTCCCGGTATGCCTGGGAGACGATGAAAGAATGCTTCCAGGCTGCTTTTGATAACAGAACATGTCCGCATGGTGTCAGTTATGCTCTTGAGTATAAAAGCACACACACAGCGCCAGATGAGGAATTTCTTTCATTTGTAAGAGCACATCTCCCCTCCGGGGAAATAAAATCCCTTGAATGTGAGAGATTCGGCAAGAAATAATTTTCTTGATGGCCTTTTTCTGCTGAACCTGTGGTGAGGTAAAAAAGCAAAGTCCTATCCTTCCACCGAGACAGGGCCTTCGGAGAGGGGACAAGCCACTGCGCATCCGGCGTGCATGAAGGAACTCAATAGTCCGGACAGGAATCTAGGAATTACATTTCGTTGGGGGGGAGCGCATATGCAGAATAAGGAATCCATGGAGACCACGAGCCAACTTCACCACAAGCTCGCGTTTTTTTTCATCAGCACGCTCCTTCTTTTTGTCCTCGTAACGCTCCCCTTCACTGTCTCAAGCGCGTTCCAGGATATCCTGGGATCTCCCTACCGCCACACGTACACTATCCCGGGGGGAGCGACACTGCCTGAGGATCAGATACACGGCCGTGTCAACATGATAATTTCGAGCCTCGATGAGCTGGATCGGCTCCTGACGTTTCGCATCTATATGAGAAATGATTTTGCATCGGAGGTGGAGTGGAAGACGAGAATGGCGCTCTTCGCCGTCTACGCCGGGGGAATGCATGAGCGTCTTCCTCCATCCGTATCTGTCGAGTTCCCCTTCTCCGAGTTCTCTACTACACAGACCGTGCAGCTCCCGGTCCATGGCAAGCCCCTTCGCTATCCTTTTGACAGCTACGAGATATACCTAGGGATTTTATTTCAGAGGGTTTACAAGGATGGCAAAGTGCAGAACGTCGACCCGGAGTTTATCAGAAAGCACGTTCTGATACAGCTCTCAGAGCACCTGCCCCGCCAGAAGATGGACGCCCCGGTCGATATCGACCCTGCGACAATCGGAGGGCCGAGCGAAAAGACACAATATATCTATGTGGAGAAGATAACGCTGCAACGCCCGCTTTATCTGAAGGTGATATCGGTGCTGCTTGTGCTCCTTGTGGCTGCGGCGGCATCATACGCCGTTTTCCTGCGGCCGCTGAATGAGCTCATCGTAAACTCCGGTGCGCTGGTACTCGGTGTGTGGGGTATAAGGACCATACTGGTCGCTGGCTCGTCATCATTCGTCACGGCTGTCGATATCGCGCTGGCCATGGTGATCCTTTTCCTGCTCACGGCCATAAGCGTCAGATCGCTTGAATTCTTCAAGAACAAGTGCTGTATGAGCCTTCCCTGGTGGCCGCACAAGGCTGAGCCTTCGGATTCGGGAGCTTCTGACGAGATACCTGAGGAGCAATAGCTATCTTTTCAACGCTTCCTTTCACGGAAGAGCACTCATATTTCTGCATTGGGCGATGACATCTACTCATATTCTACAGGGTATGTTCGCGCGAGCCTTCCCCCCTAGATCTCGCCGCGCCTGATTTTTTCCCTGAGTGCCCGGTGGCGTTCATCGAGCACCTGGAACGTCAGCACATTGACTTCCTCCAGCCAGTTCAGCTTCCACTCCGTCGAGCTTCGCCTATACGCGTCGAGGATTTCGGGCGAATATTCGTACTCGATCCCCCCGGTCAGTGATTCATTCTCAAGGTCAGCCATGCTGCGCCTCCAATCTCTGGATCTCCCGCAACATCCTGATGTCTGAGAGGTCGGTCTTCCTTCCCGCCACTTCCTTCATGCAGATGAGGTCCGGGATGGAAACGAGGGGAATCTCCAGCGCGCCTGCATGTTGAACGACTTTTCTCTGTGAAGAGTCTTCGTAAGAGACGGGGACATCACACATGAGATCAATCACCTGGAATGGGAGCTGCTTATGGTGCATGGAGAAGACCTTCATATGCTTTTCGCGGATCCATTGCTCACGGATGGATTGATTGCCAAAATCCATCGGATCGACAGGGATCGTGGGGACATATCCCAGGGCTGTTAACGCTCCCACTATCGCGTGTATATTATCCTGGCTCAGCTCTATAAGCAAATCGAGATCCTGCGTCAGCCGGGGAACGCCATGGAGGTTCACCGCCATACCGCCGGCAACGAGGTATCGTGCCCTGGCTTCATTCAACGCGTTGAAGACATCTGCATAATACATCCTGCTTCTCCGGGGGCGCCATGTGTGCGGGAGTTGTCATGTTGCGCGGCAGGTTGCCCGTCACGCGCTCAGATCGGGGCGTCCATCGCATTATACCACAAATGCCTATGGTGTTGCAACAGAGTTGAAGACAGGCTCAAAACAGCTTGGAATCTGCCTTTCGACAGCTCCATAGACTGTCCTGCCGGTTGCTTTACAGGGCTCCTGCTTTTTAGAAGCCTGCAGAACACATGTGTGATAGATGATTCTTTCAGAAGCCGCCGGCATTACTGCTTCGGTTCTGTACGATTGCTGGCTACTGCAAGCAGGTAGAGAAGAAAGAGCGCCAGAAAAAGGTAAGGCCCGGCAACCGGCACCTGGAGCGCGGCGCCCAGCACGACAGACCAGACCAGATAGGCGGGAATGTGCCGGAGAAACATCCTGTCCGTTATACCGGGAACTGTTGCAAATGCGTGGCAGGGAACGGCCAGGGCGATGACAGGGATGAGAAACAGGATATTCACTGCTATAAGCAGAAACCCGAGCTCTGATGTGAAAATCTGTGTAATAAGCCACAGGAAGCCCATCAATGCAATAAACAGCACAAGGGCAAGACCGAAGAGGAGGCTGCGCCAGTATACTCTGAAGCCGCCTGATATGAAACTCTTTAAAGAAAACCTCTCACCTTCAACTGCCTTTAAGAAAGAGCTGAGAATCGCCCCGTAAATCCACAGAAAGGGAAAGAGGTTCAACAAAAAAACGAGAATCTTCTGATCGCTCTGATAGGAGTGGTAATAGGCGAGCGGCTCTCCCGGCGAAAGCGGGCGGTATGTCGCAGCCGTAACAGCTTTATCGATTCCGCCCAGAATCAGTCCATCGAGGAGGATGAGCGCGATACCCGTCACGAAGGGAGCTGCGCCGCGGGAGATAAAAAAGCTGAAGAAGCCGGTGAGATTCATAATATTCTCCTTATCTGCACTGCAGAAATAGTTCAACCTTGCCGGCCTGATACCTTTCTGCAACAGAAGAAGAATGATGCAGGAGTCCCGCGCCGTCGAAAAGAAGCTCTAAATCAGTCAGCTTTAAGGAGATCAGCCATTATGAGCAATGTAAAGAAACAGAATTCGAAGCGCGCAGGGAGTATCATGACAGCAATAGCACTTCTCCTTTATATCACGATACTTCTGCCATCCTGCTGCAGGCAGAACCCTGCCGGAACAGGCACTGCAACCCCGGGCGCCGTCACTTCCGCCTCTCCGTCTGCAGGCGCTGAAGATACGAAGTTTAAGGACATCCATGTTGCCATAACAGCCGGAAACTCCCAGGCAGTAAACGACTTCCTGGGCAAAAACCCATCATTGCTGAACGAGCGCGATCAGCACGGCGCGACACTTCTCCATGAGGCAGGCTCCTCCGGAAAAAAAGAGATAGCTGAGCTCCTCATCTCCAGAGGACTTGATGTCAATGCAAAGACTGAAACAGGATGGACGCCGCTCGACGCGGCATCCTCTTCAGGGAACGTGGAAACAGTCAAGCTGCTGGTCGCCAGAGGCGCCGATGTAAAAGCGAAAGACAGCGGCGGGGGAACGCCGCTCAGCTCTGCAAGCCTTTATGGCCATAAGGAAGCAGCTGAATTTCTGATCTCCAGCGGCGCCGATGTGAACACGAAGCTGTTCAACGGCGTAACGCCTCTCCACTCAGCATGCGGCGCAGGCAAAAAGGAAGTGGCCGAGCTGCTGGTCTCAAAAGGAGCCAGTGTAAATGCGCGCTCCGAAGACGGCTGCACACCGCTTCATCTTGCCTGCTCAGGCGATCATAAGGATATCGCGGCATTGCTCGTCTCGAAAGGGGCCGATATCAATGCGAAAAACAATGAGGGCCAGACGCCTCTTCTCGCGGCATGCCGCAAAAACAGCAGAGAAGTGGCCGCGCTTCTCATCTCAAAGGGAGCTGACGTGAATGCGGGGGATAAGAGAAATCAAACGCCACTTTACTGGGCAAGTTTTCATGATCTCACTGAAACGGCTTCCGCGCTCATCGCCAAAGGAGCTGATGTAAACAGGAAGAACAAAATCGGCCAGACACCGATAAGCGTAGCCAGGACAGAAAAGATGAAAGCGCTTCTTCGCGCGCATGGAGCGCAATAGACGGGTTTCGATTTCAAGAGAGAACGCTGTCTGCGCTGAGACAATCTGGCTCCGCCGCTTTCAAAAAAACGAGAATTGTAGTATAATGGAGGAGTGACAGAGGCTATCGGACACAGCTTCACAAGGGCGGTGAAGGATATGTACGATGATGAGGGCAAGGAAAACGAATGAAGCCCAGGCTCTGAAATCCTGAACCAGACATTCCCGCACCCGAACCCCAGTCCAATGCTCTCACAACAGTATGAAGGCATATATGCAGCCCGCATCAGCAAATCCACCAATCATTCAAGCCCGGCGGCAATCAACTGAGCTATTTCGGGCTTCTGCCTGAACAGGCAGGGCTGGCATTGCATTTCATCCGGAGCGGCCTCCGGTACAGGAAATTGCCGGCTCTGTCCTGCATTGGAAGATACACTGAAATCCAATGTCTGTCCCGGAGAGAGCCGGCTTAATGAGTGGTTCCGATAAGGCACATTCTGTGCCGGACTGTCATGAGACCGCTCCAAAGGCAAAACCTGCATTCCCGAGGATACAGACTATGCATCCCGCTCCTGCATTCTCAGCTCCTGCTGCATAAACTCTTTCAATCATCTTCGGCTCCTCCTTTTCTTCCTTCTAAGGCTATTGTAGCACCTCAGTTCGAAAGGATGATGAAACAACAGTGAAGACGGGGTGAATCTGCTGATAAGCGCGGTCACCTCTTTCGCATGTCAGGTATCCATTCTGCAGGATCTGGAGAAAACAACGATGAAATTATAACAATCTCTCCCTGCAACACACTAATGTTCACTGATTATTCATTGGCAATCGATCCAGATAATCAATGATTATTTCACACACAGGTCGATTCGAATCAACAGGAACGAACCAGATGAGGTACCCGGTTTACATGTGTTGAGCGCAAGAGCCGTAAGAAACTGAAAGATCTCGTGGATCTTCCTCCCTGCGCTCTTCGATCTGGATTGCAACATGTTAATCAGACCCGGAATGGCCGGACCTGCCGCTCTGGAAACGGAAGGTGGATCGATAAAGATGCTTCAGGAAGGGCAGATTCTGAAAGACCGGTACAGAATAAAATCGGTGCTCGGGAAAGGCGCCTACGGAACCGTCTACCTTTCCGAGGATCTGACCATTCAGCAGGTGGAATGGGCCGTCAAGGAGATCGACGAGATCAGCCTCAGCAGAGAAGAGGCCGCGGAAGCAATCGAGCGGTTCGAGCGCGAGACTGAAACCCTCAGGAGGCTCAATCATCCAGGCATTCCCAAGGCAGTAGAGTTCTTCTCACAGGGACGCTGCCATTACCTGGTTATGGAGTACATCGAGGGCAGGAATTTCGAGGAATATTGCAGAGGCGTCGAACGGTACCTGGCCCCGGAAGAGATTCTCCCCTGGATGATCAAGCTGTGCGATATCCTGGAATACCTTCACACCCAGTCCCCTCCGATCATATTCAGGGATGTGAAGCCCGCCAATATAATAATAACGTCCGGCGGGAGGATAAAGCTGGTGGATTTCGGGATCTCGAGATCCTTCGATCCAGAGAAAACGAGCGACACCCAGCAACTGGGGACGCCCGGGTTCTGCGCTCCCGAGCAGTATGGAATCAGCCAGTCAGATGCCCGCTCGGATATATATTCGGTCGGCGCCACGATGTATCATATTCTCTCCGAGCAGGACGTCTCGAAATTCAACTTCGCCTTTCCGCCACTCCGCCATTACAATACAAAAGTATCCGGGAAGCTCGACAGGATAATCCTGAAATGCGTGAACCGGGACGCCGGCCTCAGATATCAGTCTGCGAAGGAACTGGGCGACGCTCTGGCAGGTTTCAAAGAGTCAACTGAGGCGGCTGGCAGAAGGAGCTCAATAGTAAACGGCATTATGACAGTCTTCGATCTTCTGATGAGCAGGGCAGCCATTTTTGTAGTTTTTCTTTTTCTACTGTTGGCCTTTCTGTCCATACTGTCAGACAGATACTATGATTTCAACTTAAGCGATTTCAGTATCTACAGAATCATCAGAATACTGGAGGTTGGCGTAATTCTGTTACTGCCCCCTCTTTATATCGTATACAGAATCATCCGCTTCAACAAATAGCCGAGCGGCCATTCGGCAGCTTCTCCCTGCAGGGGCAGGTTATGGCAGGACAGCGGGCCGGCAGTGATGCCCGGAGAGGCCGAGGCTCAAGCTGCGGACGAGCCTGGATGAGGGATCCCTCTCCGGCTGAATACAGACAGCCCGCGATTGCCTTGAATCATACCCTGGAAAGACGGCTATTCGACGTTGACGAAGAACGTGGAGAGCTGATCCACCCGCTTTGCGAGCGTCTTCACGAGGCCCATCGGGAATCTCGGCGACTTCTCCATCATCGCCCGCAGGTAAGCGGCGTCCAGACTCAGCACTAGCGCTTCTCCATAGGCCTGAAGGTTGACCGGAATGGGCTTCCTGTCGAGAAGCCCGACATCGCCGATTGTCTCCCCGCTTCCCACCACTCTCACAGTGCCGAGCCAGCCTTTCCTGGTCCGGCGGCTGATCTCCAGATATCCGCGGAGCACCAGATAGTAATTGCAGTCGCCGCTGCTTTCCCTGGCGAGATATACCTCATCCTCCACGTGGACGAGCCTCGCCTTCCTCGCCACAGCCTCGCATTCCTCTTCGCTGAGGAACGAAAAGGACATCGTCCCGGCGATCTGCGCGGCTCTCTCCCTCAGCGCCCTGCGTATCATGTTCTTCACGAGGCCGGGCTCAGGCTGTGACCATTTAAATCCGAGGCGGGCGAGCAGATGCTCAGTCCTGTCTGTTATGATTACGCAGTGAGTGTGCTTCTGATCCTGGCCGTCGTACCAGCCGAAGTGGAGCATCAGCTTTTCGATATACGCCTTGAAGCCTTCGTGGTCATAATGAGCGATCATGAAATCCAGAAAGTCGGGAAGGTCGGCCGCTTTCACGTCCAGATCGAGATCCGGCGAGGCCAGTATCTCGCTTATCTGCACCTTGTGAGGGTTAGAGATGTGGAATACCTCGTTCTGGAACGCCTCCCTGTCAAAAAGCCTCACGATTGCCTGCGCGCTCTCGTTGACGAAGGAGATGTTCCGCTCATTGACTCGCTCCGGCACCACGCCGAGGTTCACGACGGACTTTATCACCTGGAAAAAGGCGTTGTCTTCCACGTTTTCCTGCACCATCCCCGAAGCCGAGTCAAAGGTGATGTTGCCGCACCGGTAGATGGACGCCCTTACTCCCTTTTCCCTGAACTCTCTCACCTTCTGCTCCGCAAGCTGCTTCGTCCTCACGTAGACGTGATCCGTCTTCTGGCCCATATCGCCGTCGCATTCCGTAAAGAGCACGTATTCGCGCCCTTCCACACTCCCATTGCCAACTGAGGTCGTGGAGATATGATGGAAATCCTTTTTCACTCCTTCCAGCGCAAAACCGAGAAGGCGCTCAGTGGCCTTTACGTTGCTCTCGTAAAACTCCTCATACTTCCCGTAGTGCTTCACGTTGGCGGCTGAATGGACGATGCAGTCGATGCGGCTCGACAGTTCGCAGTATGTCTTCTCATCGAGGCCCAGCCTGTCCTTCAGAAGGTCTGACATCAGGGCCGTGAGCCTGCTTCGATATTCCTCAGGAATGTCAACGCCGAAATAATACTGGTATTTATCCCTGATTCTCCGCTCCGCCGCTTCAGGCGAAGAGGCCCTCACTGGGACAGTTATCGTCCAGTCTCCGCTCTGCAGGAGCTCTCTCAGAAGGTAAATCCCCAGATAGCCGGTGGCGCCTGTCAGCAGGATATGGCGGTAGGCTCTGCGGGCTGACAGGTCTTTCCTGTCGTATTCGAGATACTGGCTGCGATAGTTTGAGAGGAGCTCCCGGCTCTGAGGCAGGCCGAGATATTCGCGGTCGCCCTGGAATCCAGTCTGCTCATAGTGTTCTTTCAGGCTGTGGAGACGTTTCTTTATGTTGTCCTTCACCTCCCTGAAATGGAGGGCCTGCTCGGCCACCGTCGGATACAGGAAGATGTCGTTCACCTTGACCTGGAAGTCCTTCTGAAGCTCGGCCACAAGCGCGATGGACCTGAGCGAATCGCCGCCGGCATCGAAAAAGCTGTCGAACACGCCAAAGCTATCCGAGTCGAGAACTCTGCTCCACGAGCGGGCTATCCTCTCCTCCGTCTCGTTCCGCGGCAGGACTCTCTCGGACGGGCCCAGACTGAGCTCAGGAGGCGGGAGGGCGGACCTGTCTATCTTGCCGCTCTGGTTGAGCGGCATCCTGTCCAGCCTTATGAAATGAGAGGGCACCATGTATTCTGGCAGCGCCTTTGCCAGCGCGCTCTTCACCTCATGGGGAGGAACGTCCGCCGGAGATGTGTAGTACGCGCAGAGGTACTTGCCGTCATTCTGATCGCTCCGGGCCACGACGACAGCCTCGGCGGCTCTGCAATGCGCTTTCAATGCCTGCTCGATCTCGCCAGGCTCGATCCTGTATCCCCTGATCTTGACCTGGAAATCGAGCCGGCCGAAGAACTCTATGTTTCCGTCAGGAAGCCACCTGGCCCGGTCTCCCGTCAAGTACATCTTTTCGCCTTCCCTGAATGGATCGGGCACGAACTTCTTCTCTGTCATCTCAGGGTTGTTCAGATAGCCTCGGGCAAGCCCCGCGCCGGCTATGCACAGCTCTCCCGGAACGCCTGTCGGCACCGGATGCCGGCGGGAGTCCAGAATATATATCCGCGTGTTGTCGGCAGGCCTGCCGATTGGAACCCTGGGATATCTGCCTTCGACGTGCATCGCTGTTGAAGCCACGGTTGTTTCGCTGGGGCCGTATTCGTTTGTCAGGCGGAATGGTCCTGTCCTGTAGCGCCTGAGGCTGTCGCCGCCCACTACAAGCCTCTTCAGCGACGTGTTTTCAGTCATCAGCATGAACTGCTCGGCAAACTGCGTCGGGAAATGGGCGTGCGTGATCCCCTGCTCCTCGAACCAGGCGTTGAGGTCCGGAGGCGAGAGCCTGAGCTCTTCATCGATGATGTGGAGCTCCGCTCCTGAGACAAGCGGCGCATAGACCTGGGCTATCGAGGCGTCGAAGGTGAAAGAGGCGTATTCCGCCGAGCGGTCGAAGCTTGTGAAGTTATGCAGTGTCGTATACCAGTGCAGGAAGTTAACCATCGAGCGGTGCTCAATCATCACTCCCTTCGGCTTTCCGGTCGAGCCTGACGTGTATATTACATAGGCAAGGCTCTCAGGAGCCGGCGACGGCAGCGGGCTCTCATCGCATCCTTCCTGCTCCGGAAGGCTGTCGAGCGCCACAACGCTCCCTTCGAAGCTGAGCTGCTGTAGAAGCGTCCCCTTCCCGAGAAGAAACTGTGCCTTTGAATCGTCGATGATATACTGGGCGCGCTCCGCTGGGTAGCGCGGATCGATGCAGGTATATGCTCCGCCTGCTTTCAGCACCGCCAGCATTGCGACGACAGTATCGGCTGATCGGTCTGCCAGGATTGCCGCGATGACATCAGCCTTCATCCCCCTGTCCCGGAGAAGGCGCGCCAGATGATTCGCCTTGCCGTTCAGATCGCGATAAGACAGCGCCGTTCCTGCAGCGACGACAGCCCTGTTATCCGGGTGACTTTCCGCAGCCTTTTCGAAGGCTTCTACGGCTGTGCGGTACCACGGAGAGGGAACGGCAGTTGAGTTGAAGTCGAAGAGGAGCTTTTTCCTCTCATCCGGATAGATGATGTCCAGCTCCCCGATCGGTGAATCGGGGATGGCGCATGCTGATTCGAGCAGCCTGATGAGATGGCTCACCAGGGCCTGCACCGTCTCAGGCCTGTACAGCGACGTCCTGTACTCCACGTCGAACACGATGGCGCCTCCATCGCGCTCTTCAGCCGCAAGAGATATGTCGAACTTGGAGGTATGAGTCGGAATGTGCTCGACTGCCGCTTTGATCTCCCTGCTGTCGAACTGGGGCAATTCCATATTGCGGAGCACGAAGTTGCAGTCGAAGAGAGGGTTCCTGCCAGGCCCCCTGTGGAATCTGAGCCTGTCATAGACCCTTTCCAGCGGGTAGTCCTGGTGCTCCTGGATGCTGAGCATCGTCTGCTTTATCTCTTCCACGAAAGATCTGAACGTTCTTCCGGCCGCGGCCTGGCATCTGACCGGAACGGTGTTGACGAACATCCCCACCATATCCGAGACTTCGTCGAGCGTGCGCCCTGACATCGATGTTCCCACGACGATATCTTCCTGGCCGGAATAGCGGGACAGAAGCGCCGCGAAGGCGGAGAGCAGAATGGTGTGCATTGTGGCTCCGGACTCTGCGCAGAGCCTCCTGAGATCTAGAGAGAGCCATTTCTCGAGCACAACCCGGTATTCACCGCCGTCAAAGGCAGTCGACGCTGTGCGTGGATAGTCGGTGACCAGCTCGAAGGGCTCGTAACCGTTGAAGCTGTTCTGCCAGAACTCGGCGTGGCCTTCCATTTCGTCGCTCTCCATATAGCGCGAATGCCAGACCACGTAATCCTTGAAATGAACGGAAGGGGCTGAAAGCTGTTCACCGTGATAAAGCCTGGCGAGCTCTCTGAAGATTATCGAGATTGAAATGCCGTCGCAGATTATATGGTGAAGATCCATGAGCAGGCAGTGCCTGTCATCGCTTATCCTGAGCAGCTTGACCCTGAATAGAGGCGCCCTATCCAGGTTGAACGGGCGCACGAAGTCGCTGATGGCCTCGACAAGACCGTCTTCAGAGATGCTTTCTATGGTCATCTTCAGCATCGGGTCTTCGTCGATCTTCTGGACCGGAAGGCCGTTGACGATTGTGAAGGATGTGCGCAGCGCCTCATGCCTGCGGAGCACCTGCTGCAGCGCGTGGCTCAGGCGCTTATAATCCAGCGGCCCTTCGAGCGTCATCTTGACCGGGACGTTATAGGTGACGCCGATCCCTTCTATCCTGTTCAGGATGTACAGCTGCCGCTGAGGAGATGACGTGGGATACCATTCGGCATTCTCCGCCGGGAGAAGCACCTGCTTCTTTTCCGCTGTGAGGCTCCCGCACTTCTCTGCCAACTCCCTGATCGTCGGAGAGGCGAAGAGATCGCGCATCAGGACGGAGACGCCCATCACGCGCTCCATCTTTGCAAGGAGGCCCACTGCCTTCAGCGAATGTCCCCCGAGCGCGAAGAAATCGTCGTCGATGCCTATCTCATCCACCTTGAGAGCTTCCTTCCATATCCGCACCATCTCTTTCTCCCGCTCGTTCCGGGGCGGCACATGGGCCACGCCGCCCTCTGCCTCGAGAGAGGGCTCAGGCAGCGCCCGCCTGTCTATCTTCCCGCTCGGCGTGAGAGGCAGCTTTTCAAGCTGCATGATGTGGCGCGGCACCATATACTCGGGAATGGACTTCGCTAGATTCTGCTTTACTTCCGGCACATCCAGAGGCTCATCTGCCGTCACATAGGCGCAGAGATAGACCCGCCCGTTCGTGTCCTTTTTATCAACAACAGCCGCAGTCTTTATCCTGCCGGTTCCCAGCAGCGCCTGCTCTATCTCTCCCGGCTCAATCCTGAAGCCTCTGATCTTCACCTGCCGGTCCTTCCTGCCGAGGAACTCAATGTTCCCGTCAGGGAGCCAGCGCCCCAGGTCTCCGGTCAGGTACATCCTCTCGCCTTCCACGAAAGGGCTCTCCATGAAGACCTCGGCAGTCTTTTCAGGGCGGTTCAGGTAGCCGCGGGCCACGCCGGCGCCGGCTATGCAGATCTCACCGGGAGCCCCGATGGGCTGAGGGTTTCCATACCTGTCGAGTATATATATCCGATAGTTGGAAAGAGGCTTTCCTATCGGGATGTTGACATACTCCCTGTCTACGGCGAAATCGGTGGCGAGGACGGTGCATTCCGTCGGGCCGTAACCGTTGTTGATCCGGTAGCGGCGCTCCCTGAAGATCCGGAGCTTCTCTCCCGCCACATCGAGATAGCGGAGGCTCCTGTTGTCGCACATCTCGATGAACTGCTCGCCGAGCTGGGTGGTGAAAAAGCATCCGGTAATACCGTTCCGCTCGTAGTATTCGTTCAGCAGGTTCAGCGAGAGGCGGATGTCGTCGCTTATGATGTGCATCTCCGCTCCAGCAAAGAGAGTCGGGTAGATCTCCATAATCGAGACATCAAAGCTGAAGCTGGCGTGCTTGGCCACCCTGTCCCTGGAGGTGATGCGCCGCGACTTTTTGTACCATATCGAGAAGTTAACCATGCCTGTATGCTCGAGAATCGTACCCTTCGGCTTCCCTGTCGAGCCGGACGTGTAGAGGAGGCACGAGGGGTCGCAAGGCGAGCTGATGAGCTCGGGATTTCCCGGGTCTTCCCTGTCGAGGCTCGCGTCGTTGACATTCATCACGGTGCCGGCAAAGGACATCCTTTCCAGATAGTGCGACTGCGTCACGAGCACCGCCGCGCCGCTGTCTTCAAGCATGAAGCGTATCCGGTCCTCAGGATACTGGGGATCGATCGGCATATAGGCAGCGCCTGCTTTCAGCACGCCAAGCGCGGCGACGATCATGTCCATTGTCCTGTCCACGAGGACTCCCACGAAGGAGCCCTTCCCTACCCCTCTGGCCCTCAGCGCGCGGGCCAGCCTGTTGGCCCTCATATTCAGCTCGGCGTATGTCATGCGCTTCTCCCTGTAGACGAGAGCCGTCTTGTTCGGCGTGCGCATCACCTGAGTCTCGAAGAGCTCGTGGAGAGTCCTGCCTCTTGGATACTCAGAATCGGTGGCGTTGAAGTTGTGCACGACCGTCTTCCTTTCAGACGGAGACAGGAGCTCGAGGGCATGTAGCTTCGTGCCAGGGGATTTCAGGGCGTCGGTGAGGAGATGATACATATGGTCAAAGAACGCTTCGATCCGCTCTTCAGTGAAGACGTTGGCCTGCCAGTCCGCCATCATCATAATGGGCTCGTCCTGCTGTCCGGCGGCGCCGTATGACAGGTATATGGTGAGAGGCTCCACCGTGTTCCCGTGGCAGAGGAATTCTCCGTGAGCCGGGCCGCCGAAGGAGCCGTTCATATACTGCACGAGCATCACCTTTATGAGGTCCACCGGCTGACGGTGCCGCTCCCTGAGATCGTTGATCAGCACGTCGTATGGATAACGCTGATGCAGAGAGATGTCTTTTATCTGAGTCCGCACCGCATCGAGAAGGGTAGTGAAATCCAGATCCAGTCCGGCAGAAATTCTCACCGGGACTGTGCTCACAAACATGCCGACCGCGTCCTTCAGCTCAGGCGCGAGCCTGTTGTGCATCGCGGAGCCAATCACGAGATCTGTCGTGCCTGTCGTCCTGGCGAGCCAGGTATACAGAGCCGCCATCACTATTCTGAAAGGCGTGGTGCGGTGCTCTTCACAGAACCGGTATACCGCTTTCTGAAGCTCGGCAGGCAGCGAATAGACAGACCGCCGAGTCTCCAGGCCGGCCTGCAGAGACTGCGGGAACAGCTCCAGCGGCTCAGGAAGCTCCTGAAAGCTTTTCAGCCAGAACTCCCTGTCGTCGTGGTATTCCCTTGACTCGCAATACAGCTCGTCTATCCGGCAGAGAGCGGTGCAGGAGGTTTTCTGCCATTCTGGAAGAGGCGCCTTGCCGAGCAGAGCCCGGTAGAAACTGAAGATCTCGGTGAGCAGAATTGCCGCGGAGCTTCCGTCTGCCACGATGTGATGGACTTTCATGGCAAGAGCCCACTGCGAGCCTGAGAGCCTCGCGCAAATGCAGCGGAAAAGAGGCCCCTTCCCGTTATTCCATATCTGCTGCGCGGCAAAGCTCCGCACCCACTCCGCATAGGCAGGCTCGCCGCCTGTCATCGAGAAATCGATGACTTCAAGAGCGAAAGCCCTGTAGTCTGAGCAGCGTTTCTGCAGCTCTCCATCCGCTTCCGAAAAAGTGCAGCGAAGCGCGTCGTTGCGCTCCACGACCAGATTCACGGCCTTCTCCAGGGCATTGAGGTCGAGTGGTTCTCTGGATTTCACCGAATAGGCGAGATTCCACAGCGACGACTCAGGGTACATGACCTGCGTGAGGTAGATTCGTTTCTCGGCGTGCGTCAGTGTGCAGTTGGCGGTTTCAGTCTGCATGGCTTCTGCTCCTTTCACTGCTGGCTATCGGCAATTCATTCTGATTCTGCACTTTATCCCTCTCTGGCAGCCGCTTCATCGTCATCGGCGGCTGCGGAGCCCTCTTCTATCGCTCTGCCGCATCTTCAGTCGGCGAGTTGAGCCGGTTACCCGGGCTGTAAACTCTGAGCCTGTAACTCGGGGTGCGGCTGCCGTGCCCGGAGCCGTTCATTCCGGCTGCATCCTCATCAGCTCTGCCTCCGGCTCTCTTCTCCCGGAGGATACGCTTATCTTCTTAGGCCCTGAAAGGGCGCTGGCGACTATTCCGGCCACAGCCAGAACCACGCCGAAAAGCATGGCGCTGCGGTAGCCGGCCAGAAACAGCGCCGGATTCGCCTGTAGCTCCGTCCCTGGCACCGCATGTGAAGGCATGTTGTAGAGAAATGCGAAGACTGCAACGCCTATTGAAGCGCCAATCTGCGGAACCACAGCCTTGATGGCCGACAGCATGCCGAGGTTTCCAGGCTCGGCGAAGGTCATTACCATTGTAAGAACTGCTGTCATGAAGAGGGCCATGCCCAAGCCCAGCACCAGCTCGGTGACGACGATGACATGGTCTGGCGTCGCCGCGGTGAAGCAGAGAAATACGGAACAGGCGGCGAGAAAGAGGCCCATTCCGGTCACGCATACAGTCCGCGGGCCTATCCGATCTGACAGATAGCCTGAGAGAGGGCTTATGAACATCGAAAGGATGGGAAAGATCATCATGAAAAGCCCGGCCTTCTGCGGTGTGAATCCCTTCAGCTCCTCGAAATAGAAGGGAAGCACGAAGGTGATGCCGCAGAGCAGCATCAGATAGATGAAATTCGCCATCAGGGTGGCGTTGAGCTTCATATTTTTGAACAGAGACACCTCCAGAATAGGACAGGAGCACTTCTTTTCATGCGTGATGAATAGTGTGAAAAAAAGCGCGGCCAGCGCGATGCTGCAGAGTATGGCCGGCGAATGCCATCCCATATCCTCTCCCCTGTTTAGGGCAAAAAGCATCGACGTCAATGCGAGAAAGCTCAGCAGGGAGCCCATATAGTCAAAGCCTGATTCAGAGCGCTCCATGCGCGGCCATACAAAGCTGTAAAGGGAGAGCGATATGCCGACGATGCTCACAGGTATGTTTACCAGAAAGATCCACTGCCATCCGAGGCTGTGGATCAGAAAGCCTCCGACAGGCGAGCCGAGCGCAAAGGCGATTCCGGCGAAAAGGCCGTTCAGGCCATAGGCCCGGCCTCGTTTCTCCGGCGCCACGTATCTGACGACTATTACAGCAGAGGTGGCAAAGAGGAGCGAGCTCCCGAGCCCCTGTATGAAGCGGAACAGCACCAGAGCGGTAAAGCTGTGCGCGAGCGCGCAGAGAAGCGAGCCGGCTGAAAAAACGAAGTATCCCAGCATGAAGACGCGCTCCGTGCCGAACCTGTCGCTGAGCTTTCCAGCCACGAGAAGGAAGCCTGTGAGAGCCAGCAGATAGCTGAGCACGACCATGGAGGCGTCGGTGGGGTCGATTGCGAAAAGCCTGCAGAAAGTCGGGATGGCGATGTTTACAATCGTGATATCCAGGTTGACCATGAAGATGGCCGTGGCGCTGGCTATCATTGCGCAGAGGATTTTTCCCTTCTGTTCCATCATGCCGGTACAACCGTCCTGTAAGAATCTTTCTTCAGCAGGTTATGATTTGAATATACGATTCGCGCAGAGTTGTGAACAGCGATATGGAACAGAGCAAACGAGGCCTGCATCTTCCTATCATTTCTCGGTTTCCATCGTCCACTTCCTCTATTGAGGACAAGTCCTGTAAGAACAGCTGCAATCATTCCGTCTCCTCTATCCATTGTCTTCTGAGGATATTCTAGAACAGGAAGACGAATTCATAATGAATCTGCCGTGAATGTCGTGTGAATTTTACCTGCCGCGGCTCGGAAGGGCTGGAAGAAAAAGATGAGGTCTCAATCTTGTTGCGCATCCATAACAGAATTCCAGATCGTCCGGATTTTTCGATATTGACAGATCTGTGGCGTTAAAATATTCCTGGACTAACCAGAATATTATGCTCCAACAGGCACTTTATGAGAGCAGAAATAATGTTCAATACTCTCAAGAAACGTTTTTTTATAACCGCTCTCTTCCCATGTTAAGGAGACATATTGATGTATATATGCAAAACATAATGGTATGGCATCATTTAAATTATGCTTTTCAAAATGCCTTACAAGAGCACCTATTATCTTCTCATCCTGATAATCACATACAAGCTCTATAAGCTTATCGGTGTCCCCATATTTGTCAAGAAGTTCCAGATATCTTTTTGATATATCAATATCTGCACCGAATATAGATGAAATAATGTTCTTAAAAAAAGCAAGATGTGTTTTAGCATCTTTGCTAACATAATATTTGCTGTCCAAAGGTGCAAAACAACATACATATTCTCCCTGAGAGTTATCATCTTCCGCAGCAATAGATTTTGCAATATTTATTGTATTATGAATTCTTTCAATTTCATCTATGACTCTGTGATAATTTCCAAGCTCCTCATTGATATCCATCGCCTTTTTTGCGCAGAAAAGAGAAAGATATAAGGCCTCATATCCTTCAAAACCTTCGGGGACTGATATATCGAGTCTCTTTATCTCCTCTTCGGGTAAATCCGTCCCATTTCGATAGCACATTCCAAAGAAATCAGAAAGACTTGAATATATATCATCAAGAATCGGTTTTCCAAGCTCAGAAAACTCTGCTTTCTTTTTTGCCAGGGAGAGATATCTTAACATCAGAGGATCAAATTCAAATGTTTCATCACAGGCTTCTTCAGCGTTCTCGCCATCGCCACATCCATAACTAATTTTATAATGATCCAGATACTGACCAGCCTGGTGGGCAGCAAGATAAGGATCATCGCTTTCCATTAACTCATCAAATCCATGTTTTTCTTCACTTTTCAATCCCATATCATTTTTTATCTTTTTCTCTAATTCCTTAATCTCTTTAATATATTGTTTGAATTTTTTACGGCACTCATCCAAGTAAATTTTAGCTGATGAGGTATCTCCAGACTCAAGAGCTGCAATAATTGATTTTTTTTGCCAAAACCATGCACTTTCACCGTCATCTTTCAACTCAATGTAATAATCGGCAATAGAGCTATAAAGCAATGATAATGTACTTGAAATTCGTTCTTGAAATTCATCAGATTTAAGAGCAATTTCATTAATTATTAAATCCAGTCGCCTGCGAGCATCTTCCGGATAATTATCTGCTATAAAATTATTAATCAGAAACTTGATATAATTATAATATATATCAACCAAATCAGCCCCGTATCCGCCACTTTTCAGATGGTTGATAACCTGAAGATAAAGCTCGTTCATACTATCATAGCCCAGAGGAGCATAGTAACATGAACAGAGAGCATCTCCAAGGGAAGTCCAGTCTTCATCTCCATTTAATGACCTGTAAAGTGATAGACCGGAGAATAGTTCCTGGCTCCATTGGCTTCTCGGGAAAACCTTCTCGAGAAGAGAATCTATGTATCCTGTAAATTCAATACATAGACTCAGAGAAGGATCAGATTCATCATCTTCTTCAGAAATCTCATCAGGTAGGAAGTAGCCATCTTTTGCGAGCCTGTCTTCTTTTAGACATTCTTCTTGAGAAATATAAGAGGATCTTGCATGAAGCAAATGACAGAACCATCGTAAAAGTTGGTCAAAAAATATCAACGCTTCATCAAGAGGTATATTATATGATTTATGGTTTTCGTAAAGATCTTTAGTGAAAAGACAGGCCCACTCATAAATATTCAACAAAGAGATGAAGTCATTATCATTGACAGTAGAATCATCCATCATATTAGTAAATTGGCTATCATGTTTAGACAAGAAATCGTTTACTGAAAAAGCAATTTTCTGGCATATATCGAATGAAAAGGTTTCTTTCAGAGAATTGATTATTTTATCAGCTTCGTCATAGCGAAGGAGTCTTATGTAAGGGAGAACCATATAACCCTTAATTTCCTCTGTGGGTATATCTTTCGTTTGTAAAATGCTGAGGATTTTTTTCAATAAAACTATCGCGACGGCCGGGACATCATTCAGAGTGATTTCTTCAGCAGCAGGGAAAATATATCCAATTGTCAATACCTCCAGTTTATCCTCATCGATATCCAGACTCTCAAAGATTTTCAGGATTCTCTCAAATGCTTCTCTCGCAAATACTCTTTGACCAGACTTATATGATATCTCTATAGCAGATAAAGCAAGTGAAAGATCATCTTCCGATTCAGGAGTCAACTGGGCTTTTGCCTCTGCCTCCCTTATATTCTCCAACGCACTCCTGTAATCACCAAAAACCGCTTTGCGTCGGGCGCAAGCTTCAAGTATTCTTTTATCGAAATTTATCAAGTCCTGAAATGATAATCCTGACTCCCAAAGAACGCTATCATTGTCTCTCTGACTGCAGAGACTCTTAATCTGCGCCAACTCGTTGTCTATGTCCTTCTCCAGAGCTTCACGTTCTGCTGGAGCAGGGGAATAGTCTTCCAGTTCTTCCAGTTTATCCAGCTTTGGGGAAATGGCTTCAAGTCTATATTTTGCAGCATTGAAATAATCACTGGCGGATTCATATTGGATGGAGGCTGAATGATACAGATACATTAGCTCATTAGTGATTCTTAACTCTCTTCTTAGAAAAAAAGAATGCTTGCTCCCTTTAGTATTTTCTATCATCTCTTCAAGAGCATTCAGGTCTTCTTTATTTTTTTCTGCTCGTTTGATAAGGTAGTCCGCAGTTCTCTGTCGCACCCATTTAAGCTGAATGGGGAGAAATTCCGTTATTAAAGCTTGTTGCGTGGCCTTTGAAGAGAAACAATACCTGTATGACTCGTCTGTTCCCATCTGTATCGCTTCAACGCGTTTAATTATACCAATTTTCTCAAGGCTCCCAAGTTCCCAGAGAAGAGAGTGCTCGTTATCCTCAAGAACATGGGCGAGAGTGTGTGATATGAAAGTCTCCCCCAAAACTGCAGCATTTAAGAGTATTTTTCTGTGCTGAGGAGACAGGCCATTAAGGCTGTCCAGCACCATGGCATCCAGATTTTGAAAGGCTCCTGTCTTATGAATTGCAAGCAGGGTCCCTTTAAGCTCCCATTTATCTACTGAAAAAGAGACCTCATCATAGTCCTGCCATATGTTATTTATGAGATTCAAAGCACCTTTCTGTTTGCATATATCAATCAGCCTTTTGAGAAAAAGAGGATTGCCATTAGACTTTTCAATAATCCACTGTTTAAAGTGATCAGAAAGGTTACAGGAACAATTCAAGGAAAAATCAAGCAATAATCCAAGCTCAGAGTTATCCATCATTCCGAGCCTATGCTCCGTAAGTCTTTCCGGATCATAACGCTTTATATATTCAAGCAGTTTGCCGACTTCTGTACTCTTATCTCCAATGAGGGATTCTGTAGTTCGAGCGGTTATTATCAGGAATAGACGGGGAATCTTATTCTTTTGCAGCAACTCCCTGTTTTTTCTCATGATTTCCCGCAATACTGCAATTGTGCCTGTGTCTGCCCAATGTATATCATCTATCACTATAGCAATGGGTGATGCTATACTCCATCCCAATAAAAGATCTACATAAAACTGTACCCTATCGTTTTTGTATTTATCAAGACATTTTTCCAGCTCCTTATCGCCACCATCACTGGAAAGAGCCAGCCCTATTTTTATTCCTCCACTGACGAGCTGCGCGACAGGAATTAATCCCATAATTTCGGAAGCAACATCAAGAAACTTACGGAGATCATAGTGCAGCAGGTTCTTGAAACGATCCTTCAAACCTGGTTTCTTTTCCATTCTAGGCATAAGTGAGCTAATAAGCTCTATGAAAGGCCTGTACATTTCCTCACCTCTGCTCTGTGAGGTGCATTGCGTATATGCAGTCAGAGAAGAATCCTCGATTGTCTTCATGAAATGATTTGAGAGAGAGGTCTTTCCAATACCGGGATCTCCTGTCGTATATAAAATTTCCACGCCACTTTGACCTGTACGTTGATAAAGATCATCCAGGATTTTTAATTCAGATTCTCTTCCTATTAAAGTTTCTTCCAGCATGGAACCCCCTCAATGATATACTCAAAATAAAAGTGATTCTTTAAAATGGCCAGGCAGTGAGTTAGATAAAGTCAGTTGTCTTTCACAAAGCCGAATGCGCTTTCTAAGTTTTCAATGCACATTTCTCTATTCAGGTTTACACTTCCGGTTTTAACCTCCCGTGTAAGATCACTTCAACCCGAGGGCCTTTACCGCCGCGTTCATAGGATCGCCGTAGAATATCGGATCTACGCGCTCGACTATGTCTGCTGACACATCCAGAAAGTTTCTTTTATTCTCTATCGGGATCAGGGCGCGCAGAGCACCGTTCTCCATGCCAGCCTGCAGCGGTTCGGCGAGACTCTTCAATGGCTTTATATTGCCCTGAATGCTTATGTCGCCGAGAATCAGAAGAGCGGGAAGCGAGGAATGAGACTTGATGATCGAATATATGGCTATGATGAGAGCCATTCCTGATTCACACACTATGTGATTGTTCAGCAGATCGATCGCCTCGACGTGGAAATCAGACGTATCAAAGACTCTGGCAATGGCCAGCTCAACCTTATGACTCTGCAGATATGCAAAAGCCCGCTGAATAGACTCTTTCATGGAGCCGCCTATGCCGCCGGCCATTTTCAGCTTTCCTGTACCATGGCACATTCCAATTTCCAGCCTGTAGAGGCCCACTTTTCCCTGATCATCGACTGATGCCGCATAGACAGTTCCCGGGGCCAGAGGATCCTGAGAAATGAGGTTGCGCCCCCCTTCCTCGGGCACTCCAACGAATCTTTCCTCTCTGGTGTCATTGTGAATATAAGAAAACGATGTCTGGTGATATTCAAAGGAGCCCATCTTCTTGAGCTGCTCCTTTACCCTTCTTCTCCCTTCCATAGCCAGTTCCACAAGCTCTGCAAGCTCTTCCTTGGAGAACTGCTCGTGAGGGTATACAATCTTGATGAGCGCCGACACGGTCTTTCTCACGGCTTTCACATCGCGTGCGTTCAGATGGGAGCCCATGGAGAAATGCCTGTCTATCATCTCAGTGTAATTATGATTTCTCAGCTCACGAAGCGCCTCGGCAAGATAGTCCACGACAAAGCCGTAATGATCAGTAAAAAACTCATTGCGCATCTTGGGGATTTCCCAGCCTGGTATATAGAAGTGGATTCTGTCCAGGAACGCCATGTCTTCCCTTATGATATCGGGCATGGGGACAAAAAGATGGGAAGACTGTACCATCACCTCTACAGGCTGGTTTGTGTTCCCGAACATGGCGATCGAGGCTTTTCCGGTGAGGGCCTCCTTGCCTCTGGCGAAAGTGCCGGATTCGCAATATGTCTTGAGCGTTGTAATGATTTCCTTCGGCATATTCTGAAGGTCGGCAACTTCATCAAAGGCCACTGAATCCCACAGCCCGACAAGGCCCATCTTTCCGGTGCTCATATTGTAGAAAAGATTGGCTACCGTTGTTGGTCCGGTGAGCAGAATAACATATGGCGAGATCTCCTGAAATGCGTATGATTTGCCGGTTCCTCTCGGCCCCAGCTCCACAAGGTTGTAATTATTCTCGCACAGCGGGATCAGCCGCGCCAGGAATAGAAGCTTGAGGCGTCTGTCAAAGTGCGAGGGGTCCATCCCCATGCTGGTGATCAGAAGATCTATCCATTCAGTATTTGAGAATGACTGGCGGCTCTGCTTGTATTCTTCGAAATCAAAAGAGGCAAGCTGGATGGGCTTCATGTCGATAATCCAGAAAGGGCTCCTCATTTTCTTCGATTCTTCATCATAGATATGCTGGATATGCATCTCAGCCCAGATGCCCCCCATCAGGAGCCTGTCGAACTGGCGGATGAACCGCTCCGGAATGTGGACGTTCTTATGTCCGAAATTCAGAAGCTCAGCCCAGTATTTGTCATCAGCCGAAAGATATCGCACCTTCACCTTGTCGATGAAAGTATGATCGCCTTTCTCTTTCACCATCGACTGCGCCTTGTTGGATTCATCGGATCTCACGAAGCTCTCCGCCAGCATTGTGTTGACGATTCTCAACCCGGCCTCGATTGCGGCTGGATCATCTGTGGCGCAGTATTTTCCGAGGAGATACTCCAGCACAAAGACTGGCACATTGGCGCCCACCTTCACCTTTCTCACGAGGTCCTTGCGGACAACTTTCCCTGCAAAAACGGTGTTTACTTTACTATCGAGGCTATGTGTCTGTGTAGTCATTATGTCATCTCCTGTTATTGCGTGATTGCCCATTCAATTTTCTCGAGGCGGGCGAGCTCCCTGCCGGAGAGTGCGTCCACGAGATGGACCGACACCTGCTTTTCAGAAGTCTCCCTGACTATCTGGAGCATAACCGTGTTATGTTCTATCTCACTGCCCTTCTCGCCTGTAATCACTTTCAGCTCTATGTCTCCGGTTTCCTTGACAAATCCATATGTGGAAGATACCGTATCAGAGAGAATATCGGCTCCCGCTCTCATTTCCATACGTACCACAGGCGGCACAAACTCAAAGAACGTCTCCGGCAGACCTTGAACCTGCACGGAGAAAAACCTCGTGGTCACTTTCTTCGAGCCAGGCTTCAGACTCCAGACAATATCAGCAGTTATGCTGCTTTCCTGCTGCTCCTTCGGAGTGACTGTAATCAGGGGCGTTATGGCTTCCTGAAGTGAGATTCCCCCATGAAAGTATTCCAGATCGCCTCCTGCAGCCTTGAAAGCACCAAATCCGTAAGGCACGGCGATCTCGAGATCTCCTTCAAAACCAAGATCTGATGCCCTGCATCGCATATAAGCGGGGCTCGATGTTCCACCCTTGCCCACCCATGCACGCCGATGCAGAAAGAGCGTATCTCCTCCAGGAGGCTCGATCTTCATATCGCTCTCCAGCTCCTCACCCATCAGATATCCGTGATCAGCGGTGAGGACAATTCTTTTTACACCCATTGATGTAAGGACACTTATAAGGTTTCGGAGCTCGGTCAGGATCATATCCATTGAGCTCTGCGCCAGTGAAACCTTACCTGTCTCGCACAGCGTATCAATCTCTGTTGTGGTGACAATAACAAGCGATGCCGAATCCACCTTTTCCCTGATCTTCTTTTTGCTCTTCTTAACATAAAGAATCTCATCGAGTGTCATATCTACGAATGAAGCGGTACACCTCTTCTTAAGATATGCAAGCCTGGAAGCTCTGTCCTTCAGAATCGATTTATCTGTTCTGAGCGCCAGCCTGCCTTTTTCCGTTACAATAATCGCAGAGCCTTTCGTATCAGGCATCAGTGAAGCCATCCCGATCTCAGTAACAGTGGGTATTGATGCGAAAACAGGGAAGATCTCCGCATTGAATGAGCTGCAGAGCATTCTTCTGAGCTCGAGACCCATTTCATAACGGAGCGCATCGACAAGAATATATGCAGTTTTCTCCGAGGAAAGCCCGGGAGATATGAATCTGTCGTATACCTCACGCTGGGGCACAAGATCCCCGACATCAAATCTATCCCTCTGCAGAGATTTGACAAAAATCTCTGACAGAGCGCCGCCGACATCCATATAGCGGGACGACGCGGCCTGAACAAGCATGCCCAGCGATTCGCACTCTACGATCCCATCGTAATGAAGGTAGCGGAAGCCAAGATTTCTGTATAAAGAGTCGATTATACACCAGGGATTATCACCGGATGTATAGCGGTTAATGAGATCACGGGCTGAAAGCTTTGTGCCCTTTATCTCATCTGCAATCCTGCTCAGCTCATTGAGGAGTCTCCCTGCAACAATTATTATGTTCCATCTGGCAACAATCTCGCCATCTGCCTGAGACCAGAATGAGTTTTCATGCGTGATAGCGAGTGAGATGGTTTTCTCGTCAACACTGTGAAGCATTTTTTCTTCCACAAGTGACTGAAGTCTTTTCTCAAACGATGGAAATACTTCGCATGAAGCAATCTGCTCAAAGCTGAAGCTGATTGTATGGAGCGAAAGTTCCGTGTCAATCTTTCGCGCCCATGTGATAAAGCTGTTTCGAAGATCGCTCCGCATCCTCCACTTTCTGGCAATAACGATGCATTCTGCGCGATGCTTTGCCTGTGCCGGCAATTTCACGCCTGACAGAGCCGCCGGAATATCTTCTTTCAGCTCGGCGATAAATGCAGTTATGAGGACTGTCCTCGCCACTATCTCTCTCCGTTCCGGCAGGGATTTTCCAGGCGTCAATGATATGCCGAGGTTTCTATCAATGATCATACAGAGATCCGGCACAGCGTTCTTACTGAGGATTTCATCGTCACGCGCATCACTGTCAAGAAAACCAAGAATCATATCGTGCAGATTGCCTGATTTAAAGATGACCGATACCACATCCGGAGCTCCTGACGGCATTTCTTTCAGGTTGTCGAGCTCCTCAAAGCTTAGCTGTCCCTGCTCCACCTGCTTTTCGAGCTTGCAGAGCGCTTTTTCATCCATATCCTGTTTAAGTGCATTTCGCGCTATCACAGAGAGCCTTGTGTTCTTCTGCCACGGGCTCTGTCCGGGTTTCAGCACAGAACTGAACACGGTGTAGCAGACCAGCGCATCTTCCGTATTTTCTTCTGACATCGGCACATAGATGATGCACGATGGAGGCTCATCGGCCGACATCAGAGAGTCAACTTCATGGCGGAGCGAGAAGAAGGAGTCTGTATAGCGGAATATCCGCACTCCAGGCAGGCTGAGATTGGAAGCCATCTCTTCATAGTGCTTTTCAGGATCAAACCAGATCACCACATGATTCTGATCCACCTGTTTCTCAAGCAGTGAAATCAGGTATTCCTTGACTTTTCCCATGGCGTTCATTCCTTTTTGTCATACGGCTCAATATGAAACCCTTATTCATATACGGTCTTGCACCAGTTTTGCCCTGATCTTGGACCGATCTCGCCTGATCTTGGACCGGTCTTGCCTGATCTTGGACCGATCTCGCCTGATCTTGGACCGGTCTTGCACCGGTCTTGCACTGATCTTGGACCGGTCTTGCTTCGATCTTGGACCGGTCTCGCTTTGATCTTGGACCGGTCTCGCTTTGATCTTGGACCGGTCTTGCTTCGATCTTGGACCGGTCTCGCTTTGATCTTGGACCGGTCTTGCTTCGATCTTGGACCGATTCTATTCTGATACTGCATTTATCCCAGATTATCTTAACAAACTCATTACTACATCTTCTTTCTATTCTATTTCATCTTTGTTCAGCATGGTTTTCAGTCCTTTTTGTGTGATCCGATACTTCTGATTTCTGCTCCTGGGCTTATCGGGTATGGTCAGTTCTACTAAACCCTCATCCAGCAATCTTTTAAACATTCTGCTTAATGAGCCGGAAGGTCTCACCTGCCCCAAAACCTTAGACACCTCGCCAATCGACAAAGGTTTTCCTGCCAAAAGTCTCAGAGTATCAGCATCTTGCCGCTTTTTATGAACTGATATGGATATTGTATAACCATCTTCGGCATGTCCAATTAAACTTCCAGTTTCGGTTTTTTCCGGAGTGTAAACCGTTTTATTACCATTAAGAATAAACCTCACCGACACTTCGCCTGACTGACAGGAAATCTGAGGCTCCGGCAATCCTGCCTCTACAGTCAGGTTTTTCATCTTGATGGTGCCTCTCCCCCAGGCTTCTATTATTCCTCTTCTGTAAAATGCCTGGGCTACAAGAGGATTCCATGGCCGGGATGCATGAGGGAGAAAGATGTTTTCAGGTGTTATGTCGAAAGGGAGATGGCCGGTATTGGATATCTCAAGACGATCGTCATAGATTGCTATGCCTGTTGAACCTCCAGGCACACTGTAGTCACGATGGCATATCGCGTTAACCAGTGCCTCGCGGAGGGCCTGTATTGGATAAAGCGGGGTATCTACTCTTTCCATCTGTCCGGGCACGATGCGGCCTGCAACTGGTATATGATCGATGAAGAACCGCTGGGCCCGCTTAAAAAGCTCAAAGGCGTTTCCATATTCCTGACGATTGTCTATGAATTCTGTCTTGTCGATTCCCTTGAATCGTGCCATTTTGATAAGGCATTGAGGGAAATCAGGCAGAACACGATCTTTCCTGGAAAAAAGAACAACAGCGGCATTCAACAATATACTCTGTGTATCGATCAAGCCCATACCACGTAACAGTTCAAGAGGCTCCCGAGTTCCAGGCTCCTCCAGCCGGTTTCTTCTGACAGCCTCTTCGATGGTACGATGTATCTCAGCGACATCAAGATCATTAATGTTGAATGACTGCACAGGCTGATTCTCCCAACGGGATGAGGCATGCATTCGTTCCAGCAGCAGCCTTTCATAATGTTTCTGAGGCATTCTTACTGTTGAGGCGCCAATTCTGCTGTATGCTCTTCCATCATAAAGATAAGGGCCGCCACCTCCGGGAACCCTTATTATTATGATTCCATTGTCATTCTTCAGCATAACCGTCTCAATATCAGGGAAAGCAGGCGGCTCGATACGTCGAATTTCTTCAGCAATATCCTCGAGAGTTCCACTGGTGACGGATTGCCCTTTGATCTCCCCGCTGTTCGTGACACCAAACACAACAAAACCACCCATGCCATTAAGCATGGCACAAACGGTCTTCGCACCATCAGTCCTCTGTCCGGTGGTTTTCTTGAACTCCACCCGCTCAGATTCTCCGCTGGATACCAGCTTCTTCAGTTCTTTAAGATTCATTCTGCCTCATCCTCGCTGAAACCATTCTCTGTGTAAGATCCAGAAATCGTACAATTCCTATAACTTTCAGATTATGAAAGGTATTTGCTTATAGTCTGAAGTTCCATCTTTGAAATGATAACAACTTTCAAAAAAACGAGCCGAATATAATCGCCTATTGATATGTCCCAAATGATTAGACATCTGTTGACAAGCAACTGAGCTAGCTACTACGAGCCATCCATCACCTACCTCATTGCCCAGGAGAGGTGGAGAATGATCGATAAGACCGTCAATCCAATATAGACTTTCGACCATTATATTATCTCTTGCATCGAGCCATCTAAAAAGCCCATCACTCGATAAGTGCCAGCCCAATTTCTTTGCAAGTATTGGGTTTAACGCCAACCAGTTACAGCAATGTGAATCTGTTCCTAATAATGAATTGTGAATGATAATACATGCGGCATTCTCTCTCATATTTATTGTTTCATAAGAATCTATGTATTCATGATTGCAGTGCTCAAACAAGTCAGTAGGATCTTCAAATAATTGAACTTCAGGTTCTTTTGAACTTACAATATTCATAACTCGAATTTCATATGGCTTCTTTTGTTCTAAAATTGCAAATGTTGTGTATTCTGCGAGCACAATCTTCTCGCCACACTTAAAATCTGAAAGTTCCCGATGATTTATTGAAACTGATGATAGCCATTGTTCTTCATCGATAGAATACTTTGACAGCCTTTTTACAGGAACAATAAAAGATGGTTTCTTCACTGGTTGGATCATATAGACTGCTGGATCATAAAATCTAAGAATAGGATCCAAAATGATAAGGCTTTCAAAATCAATCTTTCCTGCATCGATCAATTCCGCTACCATATGATATATCGCACGAGCTGCAACAACACATCGTGGCTTATTATAAGGCATTCTCAATTTTATGGATTGTAATTGTGAATTTATCCTATGTTCTGCATCTTTGTTCCAGTTGAATTCTGATTCCAATTCTCGCATAAGCTGAATGGTTCTATAGACAAGATTGTTCAATGGAATACCAGTTTTATGGGAAATGAATCGTAATTGATAATCAAGAGGTGACACCATCTTGAACGGATCACTCTCAACCAACAATTCTTTGGTGACATTTAGATCAGAGGATAGGAGAAATTTGTCTTTTTCCAAGACGATACTAATTTCATATAATGCAGGTAATTGAGAGGTAATTCCAGTGGATATTGGACAAACATGCCCCAACATTGCACATAGCGCAATTGCTGAGCGTCGGATTCCGTAATTTGCAGAGCTGCATAGCTCTGTGAGGCGCTTTAAAAATGGTTTCGCCGCTTCTTTTTCTTCTGAAGCTACTGCTTCAATCGCAGCTAACATCGATTGCTGCTCAGACTCATTTCCATTTAAAAGATTCGATAATGATAATTCAATAGCTTCGTTTCTAATAGAAAGCAAATCTACTATAGAACGCTTGCTGAGTTCTGCTAAAACTGTTACCAAATGATGAGCCTGCCAACATATCAGATCAGTGAGTGCCTGTCCTGGAATTTTCTCTTCATTTTCATTTTTCAGATCCGGATTACCTTGCGGAAGCTTGATGCCGGCAAACAATTCATGAACATATTCTTCAATCTCAACCCATACACTTTCTATTGGGATATCATCGCTCAAGAGAGGTAATATTTTATCCAGGTTCTCGGCTCCTCCACCCCCATCTTTCGCTAATACATGATACATGAGTTCTCTTGCACGTTTTTTATCAGCTTTTATCAATGCTTGAAAAGCAGCAAGCCTCGTGCCACCATCAAACCAACGAGACCAGCCATAATCTTTTGAACGATTTAATGCTTCCTCACCAAAACCCCAAGCTGATGTTCGCTCTCCAAGTTCTACCAGTCTTTCACACATGGCCGCAAACACAAAGGATGTTCTCATTTCACTATCTTTTAATATTTTTTCCAGCTCTTCAATACCACCAATGGAAAGGGTTTTTATAAAATCTGGTAAGATATCTTCCCAGTGGTAAAATTTCTCATCGCTTGCTTGATCAATGAGAGCTTTCAGGCTTTCTATGCTTGTAATTCGAGCACATATCTCCTTTTCATGCAGGCTTGTACCATCCTTCAGCTTCAATTCGATTGTATTTGTTTTATCATTGTCTTCAGATACAGTGTCCCCCATTATAAGGTCGATTTCTTGCACTTCGACACCTGATTCAAGCAGAGCTTTCGCGACTGAACTTCTCCAATCCTTACGAACCGAGGGTAGAGCAAACCGATCTATAGTATGTAACAATTGTAGAGCGTTTTTTTTAGCTTCACTTTTCCCATATTGTCTCGAAACTCTTTTTATCAAAGCATCAACAATCTTTTTATGGCTCTCTCTGGAAATTGGAATTAGAATATTATCAAGTATAGATAGTATTATTTTTGATGGAACACTTGGGCTTTTTGTTGCTGAAATGAGTATGATATCCAACCCGTCTTCATAATCTATAGACTCATGTTCAATAAGCCACTTGAATAGCTTAATTGATTCAAGAGGCCTCCAATCATATGTAGCACTGATAAGCTCTAAAGATGCATGGTGCTGTTCAGACCCATCAGTAAGTTCACCAAGAGCTACAACCATTGGAGAAAACCAATTGATCCTCTCAGAACTCTTAAGAAGAGCAGCTTTATTAACCATCTTAAGCCAGTGTATCCAATTGCTCAATTGAAAATCTTTACGTGCTCTTATACCTGAAGTAGCACCTAACAATTGTTCCAGTGAACTAAAAGCTCTATCTTTATTGTCGATTGTTAACCATGCTATTGCCTGTTTGTGGTATTCACTCACCCGCTGTTCACACTTAGAAATCTCTGGTATCTTGACATCGACTGTATTCAGCCACTCTTCCACCCACTCTTTATCGATTCCATTCTTAAAAAGGGCAATAGCCACATCTCGAATGATATTGATTGGCCATTTATCAGCGAGTTCGGGTTTTAACCATTCTTCTTGAAAATAAATTTGTAGTTTTCTCAGTGCCTCAATACCGTATTCTGAGATTGCATCTATGAGTAATCTATATAAATCTATACGGGCCTCCCGAGCTATATGCCATGTTAACCATTCCCTTTCTTCTTCAGAAGAGCGATAAAAAACCCGTATTACATCTCTTGCATTATTGAGTATCGAATTTATAAAGTATCTCTTCCCGCTCCACTTATGCCCCCAGATTCTAGCTACGATACAAACAGCCCGCTCGAAGTAAACCATACCTTGATCACTAGGCTTAGAAGCATCTGGCACTGTCTCTACTATGTCTTTCTCCATGCCAAATGCTGCCAGGAGCCGGTTCAATCTGAAACGGTAGTCGAAAGGTTGGAATCCTGCGTTATAACCGGATAGACCATCATGAAGTTCAGGCTGCGAAAGTGAAAAAATAATATTTCTTGCTCGATTGAGGTCACCAACTATTGAGTAAAATCCCTCTGCTAAGGCGAGTTTATTGTGATTGTCCAATTCTTCCAGAGAAATGTCATCACACACTCTTGAAAGAAATACCCGAGCTTCCGCCATATCTTTAATCATGATGCATTCACGCCACGCAAGCACATTAAGCCAGAACCAATATTCCAAGTCATCTGATGAACTCTTATCAAAGGAGTCGAGCAGAGTACCGAGATCTTTCCACTCATTACTTTCAATAAGTGCTCGTCCTACTTCAAATAATATCTGATTCTGAAAATGATGGTTTACATCCGATTTCTCGTGCTCCGCCAGTTTTCGAATAATTCTTCGGATAGAAGCAATGATCTCACGTATGCAGCGAAATTCAATTGATGAATATGCCCAAGCACTCAAGAGTTTGTGTGCCTCATCAACCTTATGGAAAACTATGGCATTTCTAGAGTTCAAAATGTCGAGGGGCTCAGCGAGTTCATATATAATTCGTGCCTCATCTATTAAACCGTGATTCAGAAGACTAGAAGAAATATAGAGTGCGTCACTTTCTTTTACTCTAAGCCTGTTTCCATCTCTCGCGTACTCAAATGCTATATCCGACTGATCAAGATCAAGTAACAATGGCACAAATAAAACATCCTCTAAATGATTATAACGCATATCTATTTCTGCCCTGGCAAGCGAAAGTCTCGCTAAAGCTACCGGATCTTGAAGCTTGGCTGCCGATCTCAGCGCTAGATTAATATCTGTCTCGATTGCATCCAATGGTCTTATATTGAAGAATTGTTGACGGAACCACGATTGTGTAGCATATTCAATAACTTCTTCATGAGCTTCTGCTTGGAAAAGATAATATATTGTTTCCCAAAGCCATGGTGAGTTTTCTTTCTCCTTACTACATATAGAAGCAAGCTCTTTATGAATTTCACCTTCAATACTCTTGTCATGTCTACCGAATCGTTCTGAGGTCTTCTGCTGAATAAAGAGTCGAAAACTATTATGAAAAAAATACCATCGCTGGTCATTCTCTTCTTTGCGAAAATAGTGCCTGAAGTGCTCATATAATTGATTAACAACATCTTTATCAGCCCATGTATCCAACCAATGCAAGTCTATAGCACGTCTGAGGCGAGATACCTTGCTCAACAGGGAAATTAGTCCTTTATCATTCTTGATCGACTCCCACTGAGCATCATATATTTCCTCAATAACTCCCCCAAATGTTATCTCTGAATCAAGTATTGATTGTTTTTCAGCCGTATCCTTAGTATGAGTTAGACGATTGATAACATAAGACAATGCTAGGGGATGACCTGCTGATAAATCAAAAAGGCGTGCTTTTTGATTTGGGGTTAGAGTGTCTTTGAGTAGTGTCATTTCTATCAAGCGATGGACAGATTCACGATTGAGCGGGTACATCTCAATCCTGCGACTCTGCTCATTGATTGATCGCTTTATTCCGTGTGGTAAGCCTTCGAGAGCGTCTGTCTGGCTTCCAAGAATTATGTGGACACCATCCGGAATCTGTGCGGGATCGGGGAGGTCGTTGAGTAATGAGCGCTCTGGATGTTGTTCGCGTTCTATATGATCGAGGCCATCAATAAGAATTATTGTCTTTTGGTGGGTCCTTTTCCATTCATCACCCAGCCAAGCAATCTGTGCATGAAGTCTTTTCTGCATCTCATCTCTTGTATATAATCCCAATGAGCTTCGTTTCACTCCAACACCCGTTCGATCCAACATCAGAGTGATATCTTGCAAGAAATTTTCTGTTTCACCTCGAAGATTTCTTGGATCCTGGGAATCTGGCACGAAGGCATAATAACAAATGACACGATCACCAATGCGGGTTCTAAGAAAATGTGTCAGAAGCGACGATTTTCCCGAGCCCGGGGATCCATGGACAAATAAGTAACCTCCGGGACTTTTTCCAAGTTTCTGTTCCAATTCTTGCATTGTCTCAGATATTGGCTCATATGGCTCATAAATCGGAAAATCATGTGGATTTACAAATTCAACCTTGTGTTGCCACCCTAATCTCCTTAAAAGCTCGTCATTTGTCAAATGGACGTTTCTTTGTGGGCTTGCAACCGCTTCGAAGAGAAATTGAGCAAGCTGATGAATTTCGCGAAATAGGTTTTTACCATTGTTTGTATCATCGCTCTCTGGAATATTGTATTTAAAATCCAGTTCACAATCATCAATGTATTGATAAAAATCCTCTTTTTCCAGCTCTGTTAATTTTTGCAGTGCTTCCCAGGTGGTATCCCAGAGGTTTGAAGGACTTGCTTCTTTTCTTTTCCTTGATAACCATGCCTGCTCAATAAAAGCTGAGAAGTGGCGGGGGGTAGGTGGAGGAGAGCCAACAGGTGGTCTGTCATTTGAGGAAGCAAAATCATTTGTCACTAGATGAACGACTACTCGATATCCTGAATAATTCTGCTTAAGGCGTTTCCATCCATCGACCAACTGGCTGAGGATACTCGGAGACTTCTTGGCTCCCACGGTGAAGGCACTGAATGTAAAGCCTTCTGAATATGCTCTCCACTTGATTTGATATGCATCCACGCGTGATTGAGTACCGACCTGCAGATCATCAACCCGGCCGGCTTCAGGATCTGCAATACGAATCCATTGTAAATTTTGTTCAATGAGATGCCTCAATATAATGGCCGCAGCCACGCGATACTGATGGCTATAACCTGAGACAGCTCTTCGCTCACCTTCTGCGGGTGGAATTTTGGTCATAAGATACTACCCTCAAATTACGACTGATGGAAAATGGAATATTCCCGGATAGGGAGAAAAAGAGTACAGGCCTTTACATTGATGGAATGTGCTCTCTATATCGAATAAAAATAAATTTTTGAACCCGGCAATACCTATTACCCTTGGCTTGAATCCTAGATAAACCTCAAACGTATAAAATATTTTCATAATAATTACCCAATAATTATTTGAGAGTCTTGATTAAATCCTATGATACAATCACATAGAGCCGACGATACAGCTAGTTCTTTTTCTTTATTATCCCTTTCTCCCTGAGCTGTTTTCCGATGGATGACCATTCGTAACTTCCTTTTATCAGCTCGTCCCAGTATTTCTTTGCCTCGCTCCAGGGAACCAGCTCCCAGATGGGGGCGATGTTGAGCACTACTCCGTCGTTAAGGTCGGGCACAAGATAGAGTTTTGCCGCTTTCTCAAGCTTTTCTCTGAAATCAACCAGCTCTGACAGGAAAGCGTCGCCACGCTCAATTTCTTTATCAAGATTTTTTGCCTCTTTCCCGCCTGAATCTCCGAGGGCGGCTTTTTTCTGTCGAAGCTCGGATAGCCTGTTCTCCTCTCTCTGGATCTTCGGTCTCACGTAGTTCTCGAGAGCCTTGAAGAGCATATCCTTATCGAGCCTGTGATAGTAGAGCCAGAGCGAATAGTTCTTCTTCGATGACTGGAGGAGCCAGTATATGGGCGCCTTCCTGCGGCTCTTGGAATAGCGCTTGATATGGTCGTCAAAGAAACCGCCCTTGCCCGGCTTTGCAAAGTATTCCCTGAGGCCCTTAACGCCTAGAATCTCGCAGGCTTCTTTCTCAATGTCGCCAGCCCGCTCCTTCCAGAGCAACGCCAGCACATCCCTGACCCTCCGCACGATATCATCGCTGTGGGCTTCATCATCGACAAGGATACCATCGGCATCAATGACAATGGGGTAATCTGCAGGGATTTCCTGCAGCATCCCAGGACTGTAGATGGGCAGTGGGTCGAAGGGATCAGGAAGTTCCTGGATGGGTCTCTCTCCGGTGGCAAGACGGATGTCCCAGAAGCCGACTGCTGTACCGACGCACCAGGAAATCAGAGCCTGGGTAAGAGCGCCTCCATCCTGGGGCGCAGCATCATACTCTGAATCTTCGTCCCGCGTGGGACTTTTTTCATCTCCTTCAGAACCTTCATCAGTATCCGATTTCATTGAGACATTGTTAGAAAGAATCATCTTTCTGTCTTCTTCACTGATGCCATAGAGATCAAAAGCCAGATCATCTATCGCCTCCTGGGCTTCTTTTATTCCCGTGCGGGCTCTCTCCTGTTCCTCTGCCCATCCGATAAGCCGCTCTTTGAGATTGTGCCCCTGATTCCTGAGAAGAGCAGGGAGTGTGAAAACGTGGGATGTTTCGTTGACAGTGTCGAGGGAACGGGTGAGCTGTACGCATGATTCTGAATAATGCCCCAACTCAGCAGGTAATAATTCTGGGAACGGGACTTTTTGAATAAGGCCGACTTCGTAAGAACGGGCTGCGGCATCTGCTGCACTGAGTTGAAGTTTTAATAAGGATTCAAAAGATGAAGAATTCAAAATACTTAACGTAATTTTAGGATCTGATATAAATGAGCATGGACCCTTATGTCCAAAAATGCTACCTTTCGGAAATGCTCTGAAGCCTATTCCACTTGTAGTTCTCAATGGCCATGTCAACCCCGGTCGGAAGTAATACTCATGGCTCGCCACCCTTCTTGACCAGTGTGTGGTAGTAAGATCTTCACTATTTCTCACTACCCATTGCTTTATCTCCTCACCATCGCCTTCCCAGTTCACCACCAGGTGAATATCGGCATAATAAGGAGAATAGGCTCCTCCTTTCGCAAAAGGCACCCATCGTTTTCCGGATAGCGTCTCCTCTCTGCTGCGAGCCTCATTATTACGTGCCACTTCCCACCAGAGGCGCACAAATCGAAAGTCATCTGCAGTGGCAAGGCCTTGCTTCGCAGTCCTACCCTCCCCCTCAAATGCCGGCAGCTCAACAAAGAGCTTCCTGATCCGCTCTCCCACCCAGTAGGAAAGCGGCGAGTTCGGTATCATCGAAAAAGATGAAGCCGGCACTGTGAACCGGCGCACATCAGAGTGATTATCTATCGCATCTTTCAATGCTGAGCCTTTATCTTCTTCCCTTATCATTCTTAAGAAGAGCGACGATGATCTACTTGCCGCATTTGTCAGACAATACGCCGCCGTCTCCACCATAGCGTCGAGCACACCTGCCCCAAAATCGGTAAAAACACTAAGTGTTCCATCTTTCAAGATGATGTCTTGTCTCCAGTCAGTAAACGATAGTAGGAAGAACGGCGTCCTCGTTGTGATAGCCCCCAGATTGCCTCTATTCACGCACTTTGCCAGCCACCGCTCAACGAAGGCACAGGCCAGATCGCTCTTGCTTTTCGAGAATTTTGCCACGATATAGTCTTTTGCGCCTCTCGATGCCTCTCCAAACGGCGGGTTCATCACCACCACGTCATACCGCTTTCTCAACACGTCGATGAATGCGAAGCCTCTGGCGGCGTCTTCGGCGAAGAGCCTCTTCTGGCAACTCGGTCCGTTGGATGACTCTTCCGCATAGCGCCTCAGCGCTTCGAGCACCTGCTCCTCAGCTCTGTTCCAGAACTCTTCGTCGTGAACATCTGAGAGATCAAAGATAGTCATCTGTCTCGACTTGATATCGTCAATCTCGTCCAGCTCTGCCTCGGTGAACAGGCTCAACTGGCCTCTTTTATCCATCACCGCGGGAGTGAAGGCCCGTGACCATTCCTTCTTCGCCTTTTTTATCTCTTCGGCCAGCTCATCTTCAATCTTGAGCAAAGAGCCCGCCTCGCCGGCAAGCTTCATCTTGTTGAAGATCTGCCTCACAAAATGGCCCAGTATCTTCGGCTCAAGCGGTGAGACAAACTCCTCGAGCATCTCCTCCTCGCCTGGCATGGGCTCGGCGCAAACTATATTGGATTTTGTGATCGACGGTCTGTCATCACCCTTCAGCTCCATCTCCTGATAGGCCCGCTGCGCTTTGAGCCACAGGGCTAGCGAGGCGATCTGCGTGGCACGCAGGTCAATATCGATGCCGTGAAGGTTATATCTCAGGATCATTCCTGGAATCTCTTTCAGGAAGGCTTCCCAGTCGGGATAATCCTCTTTCAGGGTTTTTCCTGTGCCTGTAAATGATGGAGCCGATTCGCGCTCATAGGCTTCCTGGTAGATCTGCATGAGCAGGTCAAAGCAGTACAATAGAAAATGCCCGCTGCCGCATGCAGGGTCGAGTATCTTTAGATCCCTCGGATCTTTTGGAGGGCGATCCTCAATAAAATGAGGAAGCTTCAGCATCTCTTCCTGAGAAAGCTCTTCTTTACACGCCTTAAAGGCTCTTTTCCGGACCTCTTCAGCAGCTTTGACCATGATATTGATCTCAGAATCAAAGAAGCCTTCATTGAAACGATCCGCTCTCGCAGTGATGAACAGTAAATCCATCAGCTCCTGCGTCTTCAGGGAATCGAGGCTGTCATCAGCCAGGATCCTCTCTCTCACCGCTCCGGCCCATTCCTTTGTCTTGTCTTCATAAAGTGAGTGGCCACGGTGATAAGCATTGACACAATGGGCAAGCATGATTAACCTGCCCCTGTCTCTTTCCGAAGCAGTATACGGCGATATTGATCCGCATCGCTCTGCTTTGAATAAATCGAAGGTATCTTTCGTGCCATCATCCATTTTCGCAAGAAACACCTCATCAGGACGGCGGACCATATACTTACATCTGTCTGCTATTGCAGAAAAGCCGGAGCACATCTCATACCATATCCGGCCGAGAGTATTATCCACGAGAAACTCGACAACATATCTGGGAGTGAAGAACTGGTTCCTGAAGGCAAGCTCATAAGAATTCCGCGGCGCCTGGCTCTCCTTGCGCGCCTGATCGCGGAGCTCCTTGGGAGTGAAGTACTGGTATATCCAGCCTATTGTCTCGTCTTCCTTCCATATCCCATTGAGAGCCTCACTGTTGATCAGCTCTAGCAGCTTTTCCAGGACATGATGAGGTATGAAGAGATGGGATGCAGGGTCATCAGTGGAAAAGAGAACTCCTATCTCTGATGACAGCGTGCCGCCAAGCCATACGAGAAAGTTCCTGTATGCCTCGTCCTGATGTCCTTCTTTCCAAAGGTTTTCATCAACGGGATGATCGGCAAGGTAGAATTTGAATCCCCTCGAGTTGATGCCTCTTGAAACAGATTCGCGGATCAGCTTCCGCTCTTCGCACATCTTATATGCGCACAGGCGGTTCAGATGCGTGAAGGCTATCTCCCTGACAAGCTGCGCCAATGCATCGGAACGGCTGAAGCCTGCGGCATGAAGATGCTGGAGATGGGCAATCAGCTCCACTCTGTATGCCGAATCCAGCATACTGAGATGGCCCATTCTGGAGATTTCTTCCACAGTGCCTTCACGGTGAATCCCGTACTGTCCTTCCAGACGCTCATACAGAGCGTCCTCCAGCAGCTTTCTGGCCTGTGTCACCATATTTCTGAGATTGTTTCTTACCTGTTTATCCATACCGTCACTCCACCACCACAACGGCGCCGCCGGCGATGATCGTATGGAGATGCTCGCGAAGGCGCTCTATGTTTTCATCTATACTGTCTTCACTGTCGAGCGTCGAAGGGAAGAACGAGGAGATGCGGATTTTCTTGACCTCCCTCTCAGGAGTGGTTATCTCCTGAATCCGCGTAACTACCTGTGTCTTTTTCCCTGGTATGCCTGCAATCTGAGAGTCGATGCTTTCCAGCCCTGTCCGGCAGATCCGGCAGACCTGTGCCCTGTCATCGAACATGATTGAGCCGCATGAGAGCGCTGTGAGCTTTGAGAGCGCCTCATCCTGCATGTCCTTCGGAACCGAAGCCCATTCAGCCATGCCCTTTATCTCATCGACAGCTTCGTTCACTGCCGATTCCCTGCGCGCGTGAAGCTCTTCATAGAGAGCTTTGTATGCAGAAACAGTTCCGGCAGACTTTCTTTCAATCAGCTCCAGCTTTTCGTAGAGCAGCGGATCTCTAACCAGCTCCTGAAGCTCCACGTAATCGTCATGCAGCTCCGCATCAGCTCCCAGTGAGGAGAGAGAAGGCCAGAGATGCGATACTGCCTGATGAGCCTTCCTTATTTTCTCAATGCCTTCATCGTTGAGAGCTTTAGCGATAGCTCTTATTGTATTCCGGCTTTTCTTAAAGGACGTGCCTTCACCAGCCAGCATTGCGACACATTCGTCTGATGTGCTGTCAATGATATTCTTCAGTGTCTGTCTGTATTCATCGATAATATCGGCCACAGGAAGCTTATGGGCCTTAACCGTGGCAGAGAGCTCTGAGAGACTGCGAATCTCTTCGTCAGCCAGGCGCTTGAACGCAGCCGACAGCGAAGCTTCCTCAGGCTCCACGTCATCCTCTCCGGTAAGCTCTTCATAGCGCTTTGCCGCTTTTGTCAGTGTCTGCAGATCGATGGCTTCCCTGGGAGACCATGCAGCCTGCCTGAAGGCGCTGACATTCGTAAATGGCGTTCGGCAGTGAGGATCACTGTGATCCCTGTATTTGCTGCCATTATATGTGACTTCTATCGAAGAAGCTCTCAGCAGCACGGCAAGCACGAGTCTGAGAACATCCCGGTCCCATCCGTAGCCGAATCCTCCGAAATACTCCTCCAGTGCCTTTCCTGTAACCTTGTTGCCATAAGAGTGCTCTTTAGACAGATATTTGATAACTTCAACCGCCACATCTGCAGAGGGATTGGGCACGTACCTGGCGCCTTCCTTGACGATCAGTGACAGGCCTTTCTCGCCATCATAGAATATCTGAGGAAGGCCGCTCAGATTCACTGCCTTCAGAAGCTCCTCGGCTTCCGTTCCTTTCAGAGAACAGGCGCCCATCTCCATCCTGGGATACAGTGATGGTATGGCGTAATCCAGCAGGTGCTTCAAAGCGTCGTATATGCCCTTAACACTGGCGGCACTCTCCCGCGTGACGCCTCGAAATACTCCAGAGCCCGCCGTGAGAGCTGCCTCCATCTTTTCAGAGAGGCGCTTTTTCAGTCTGCGCTCCTCGTTCTTCTCATTGGAAAGACACTCCATCTCATGAGGAGTTATTTTATTCTTGGCGCGAAGCTCTTCGTATTTACCGATCATCTGGCGTGATGCAAAGAGGACGGCAAGAAGGCTGTCGGTTTCGCTGGTAAACTCCACTATCCAGAAAAGAGAATTCTCACACGCCGGCTGACGGCTCTCGTCAACTGCCTGCTGAATCTTTTTTCTGAAGTCATCCTGATCATCAGCGATCCTCACCGAGACTGGTATCTGGCCTTCTTCCCCCACTTTAGTTCCATCTACGGTTATCCCCACCTTGAAAATCCTGATATCTTTATACTTGTAGTTTTTAAGCTTCGGCTCGGAAAAAATATCACCAACAATCTCATAGGTAATGGCGTTTCGCTCTGCCGGCCTTGGCTCCAGAAAAGTTCTTTTTTCAGTCTCCCAGCTTTTTTCCTGGGCCGTCTGCAGCTTGAAGCCCTCGTCGGTCTGCTTGACAAACTGCGCATCGACAAGAAGCCCGAGAGCTTCAGTTACTTTATCCAGAGGCGCCGGGGCTCCCACCTCATCAACAAGCAGGGCGGCGCAGTTCTTTTCAGTGCGCGGGAGATCTCTGATGAACTCGAGGAGCGCGAGAGCCTTGGCGGTTCGGACGGTCCACAGCCCGTCTGCTGCTGCAAACCTGCGGTTGATATCGCTTATGTCCTTCTGCTTTTCCATCGACAGGTTGCCTTCCACCAGCTCAAATATCCTGTCGATGGTCACGAGCTTCCCTACCGGCTCGGCGGCCATTGACGTCCGATCTGAGACGAGCATCTCATAGGCCTGTTTGATTATCGTCCTGTTACTGCCGCCCAGATGCTTTGGAGCGCCCGGCTGAATTCTGATCCCGGACATGATGTCTATGGAAAGCTCTATGAAATGAGGCAGGTAGGGATAGAACTGCACAAAGTCCTCTTCCCCCACCGCACTTTTGAGGTGGGTTCTTTCGAGGCGGCATGCGGCGTTAAGAAGCCCCTCTGAGGATCGGTAAAGCTCGGTGAGTGATTTGACTGCCTCCGGCCTTTTAGCCAGAACGCGCCTGGTAGCAACTTCCCTTATGTCGGAAGGAGAGAGATCAATCCTGTATTTGAAGCGATCCATAAGCTTGGCCAGCTCTACACGCTTTGAATCAATGGCGGCGACCACATCTTCGAGCTTTTCCTGGGAAGTGACGATCACCCAGACAGGAGCCGGTATCTCGCGCGCCTTCACGCGGTTCCTGCCTTCTTTTCCTATCTGCTCGACAAGAGCCCTCAGATCCTCTATCTTCTCTGCGCTTCGTGCTACATACTGGCCGATCTCATCGATTATAAGCACAAGCGACTTTCCCTTGCAGCGTCTCGCCGAAAGATCGAAGATTCTTTTTACGACCTGCCCCACTGTGATATCGGCCTGCCTTGCGCCAATAGCCCTCGCCCAGGAATCAGCAGCCGGATAGGTGGCCGGATCCATCTCGTGAAGCACGGCGCTGGCCCGCGAGTTCCTCTGGGCGCCTTTTCGGATGGTCTTCCAGGGATTTGAATAGTTCTTTTCACATATCGCGATGAAGCTGTCCAGCTTCCCTTCCGCTTCAAGCTCTATCTCCAGCTCGGCGATATCATAATCATCGGCGTAGCCAAGCTCCCGGAGCAGTACGGAATAGACTATCTCCGCCACCTTTTCGGTGTTCTTCTTGACAGCCCGATCCACCGAGACATCGAACATTATCACCTGAGTCGGCAATCTGAGGTTGATGGAGTCTATGTAATTCACCATGCGATGATCGTCGCACTGCTTCTTGAAGAGCTCTGAAGCGCTCTCGCCGCGCACTTTAGGATTTGACAGTATATAGCCCAGGTTCTTTGCAAAGGATGACTTTCCTGACCCGAAAAAGCCTGATATCCAGACACCAATTCCTTCGTGAGGGTCTGAAGGAGCCTCGGCGATTGCCTTCAATATCTCCAGATACTGGCTTTTGATCCTGTCGGTTACTACATATTCGTTTATCTCCCTGTAAACGGCATCTTCCTCCACCTGATCGAGCTTGATTATCTCCTCGATTTTCTGGCCGAGGTCACGGGATAGAAGATCTTTTACTGTATTCAATGTTTCATACCCCCCTTTTGTTCATCGCCATGTCAGCCGTATATCTTGACTCTGTAGTTGCCAAATGTTTCCCTGTTTTTCATCCCCATGAAACATAATCCCGTAGTGCCTTCCAATGTTCCAGGATAGCACAGGATTAAGGTTGTTTTAATCTTCCCGTGCAGCTCGTCGAGAAGCCGCGACATATGATAGACAGCCGGAGCCATCGCACCGGTATAAACAAGGAATACTACGTTTCTTCCTGGATCCAGGTCACTCAACTTCTCGTAGATGAGCTGTGGAAGAGGTCTCCACTCCGGGTCTGAAAGATAGGTCGTTACCTGTTCCTGGGCTATGGAGAATCCTCGCTCGCGCTCAAGCTCCACCAATGCCTCAAGACCTTCACTCTCCTTTATGGCCTGCCAGAGCAGATCAGCCATTGAGAGGATGCTTGTCACCCTGCCCTTTTTAGACAGGCGCACTTCCAGCAGGCCCAGCTCATGCCTGAAGTCCCATTCCATGTCGGGCTCGTATCTTAGAATGGCAAAAGGCATGTCGTGATAGACACTTATCCTTGATGGCTCTGCCACCAGATCCTCTTCAAGAAGCTTGATTCTCTCTTTGAGCGAGAGCATGGGCAAATTCCTCCAGGCTGCTTTCAGAAAATGTTATTCTTATTACCGAGCCGGCTGCGTGATAGAAGAGCAATTTCCTCTGGTGCGCTTCCAGGAAAAGCTTTTCCACATCCTGAAGCGAGAGCAGAAAGAGGCTCCATTCACTGCTGTGGAGCACATCTACCGGACTGCCTGTCTTTTTCAGGAGCAGAAAGGCAATAAAGGCAAAGGCCGAAACAGGCAGATACACCGGAGCGAGTCTCTTGTCGGCAAGACCCTGCAGAATGCCGAAATCCCTGAGGGCGGTGAGAATTCCACGGGAAGCGAGGAGAAGCGTTTTTTCATTCCACCTGGTGGTCATTCTGCCGTCGTTCACCCAGGCTCTGAGAGCATTTGACAGCTCATTGACTTCAATCTCCCGCCTTCCCTGGCCGGCAAAGGGAAGGATTATCTCCACCACGGCATCTCGCAGAAGCGGGTCAGACTGTGCTGTGAGGAAATAAAGGATTGCCTTCAGAGCATCTCTGGAAAGACCCTCTTTTTCAAGAATCACCAGTGACTGCGCAATCTCTGTGTCATTGAAATAGCGCCTGCGCAGTATTCTCAGAACCTGGATAGTCCGCTTCCGGGAGACTTTTGCAAAGATGTTGTATCTCAGAGCTCTTTCAAAGTTTTCATCTGTGGAGAGGGAGGAATCCCAGTTGGAGAGAAGTGCCCTGGTCTCGTCAAGCAGTCCCGCGCCTTTGATAATGATGCTGGAATATTTTTTCTTATGTTGAGCCAATCTACTGCCTCGACGACTGTATATTAACGCTCAAAATTTCTGCCATTAAAATGGCGAAAATTTCGATTACCACAGCTTTACTGTGGTCGTTAATTATGCTGGTGAGTATATGATGCCGTTTCTGTCTCTATATGAATAGTATTCTCACTTTTAAGGCGCAATCCTTTCTGCATTTTCTAAAAAGTGAAGCAGAAAATCAGGAATTAACAGATAGTTTATCATGCCATGAGAGAGCACAAACATCTCTCTATACCTTCCTGATAAGAGACTTGAAAAACAGCTTCACATTGCTGAAGATAGCACAGTCCAGTGGAAGTCTTCCGGTGTTGTCCTTTATGCCCGGGTCTGCTCCGCGACTGATCAAAAGGTCGGCAATGTCGGTTGTATTATAGAGAGCGGCGTAATGAAGCGGAGTTTTTCCTTCACTGTCACAGTCATTGATATCAGCTCCCTGTTTTATCAGCAGATCGATCATAGAGCTGTTCCTTTCACCGGCGGCAATGTGGAGCGGCGTCAATCCATCCTTATCCTTTGATTCTATATCTGCTCCCTGTGAGATAAGATAAAGAGCAGCGCCGGCTTTATCATAAAGACATGCACTATGAAGAGGCGTCTGCTTTCTGGAATTCACCGCATTGATGTCTGCCCTGCATTTGACAAGAAATTCAAGGATTTCACCATGGCCTGATGAAGCAGCCCTGTGGAGAGGCGTATTGTCATTTCTGTCTCTTGCGTTCACAGGTGTTCCGGTTACAATGAAAGCTTCCACAGTCTTCAGATCGCCTTCTCTTACAGCATCAAATATGGTCGGATACTGTTTTATCCGCTCTTCAGGAGTTTCAGAAGGCGCCTGGGAAGGCGTCATTTTCCTGACTGCTTTTTTTGTCTGCGGCGCCGGAGCCATACTGCCCGCTGCAAGACTCTGCTGTATTTTTATCAGTTGAGCCATGACCGAATCAGATGAGACCGGCCGCTTTGCAGGAACGATATCCAGCATGGCTGCAATCAGGCTGTCCAGCTTTTCAGGAACATCCGGATTGAGGCTTCTGGAAGACTTGAAAGAGAAAAGGCTCTGCGTGTCACTTTCAGGATCATGTCCTGTGAGAAGAAAGTGCATCACTGCGCCAAGTGAGTATAAATCACTTCTTGGCTCTGCCATTCCCTTGTATTGCTCAGGCGGCGCATATCCTGCAGTGCCTATTGCCGTGCCTTTTGCCCTGGGATTGAAATGGCGGGCTATTCCAAAGTCGACAAGAAAGATATGCCCTTCTTTCAGCATTACATTACGCGGATTCAAATCCCTGTAAATGACAGGTGGATTCTGATTGTGGAGATAACTCAGAACTGCAAGAATCTGAAGCGAATAGTCCATGACTTCTGTAACAGGAAAGGGCTTTTTCCCCCTCTCCCTGAAAAATGTCTCGAGATCCCTGCCTTCTATGAAAGTCATTACAAGATAGTGCGAAACAGCGCCTGAAATACTATCCTTTTCCTCGAAGTAATCCGTCACTTTGGGAAGACCGCTGTGGTGCAGCTTTGACAGTATCTTGGCTTCTTCACGGAATCGAGTCCTGGCATATTGGAGATCTGTCCTGTTACCGATGGATGGAATCAGTTTCTTGATTGCGACAATCATATCAAGATTGCAGTCTCTGGCCCTGTAGACGCAGCCCATTCCACCGGATTTCACCGTGTGGAGAATCTCGTATCTTCCGCTTTGAAGGAATGTCCCGTGGTGAGCGGTAATTCCCGTCACGGCAATAGTAAGACCACAGGAGACACAGAATTTGGCTGTGTCTTTGTTTTGTTGGTTACAATTGGGACAGAATCTGGACATAGACCTCACTCTGGCATAAAGAAATTGTCTTTTCGCAGCATTGAATCGGACGGATATGATTATGATACCTGCAATGCCGCAACTGAGTCAATAATTATTCAGTTATTGAAGTCTAAGGAAATTCCTGTCTCATCTGGAACGGGGGACTATCCTCTTTACTGTTGGAGGATATAATACAATGCCGGAACTCTCGGTTCCATCGTCAAATTGTGAAGTCTCGTATAGAATTCTTCCCCTGGCAGGGATGGATTACAGATTGGCAAGCTTTTCTTCATGCCTTAGGCAAGGGAGGCCTTCTCATCATCTTTCCGAATCGGGCGGCAGCCAGCAAGCTTCACAATGCACAGAGCCTTTCCGGAATTTTCTGTTTTTGGGCTTTATGAAGCACAGATGAGCATATCCCCTGAATATGACGCAGGCCAGGATCTGAGCTCTATAGTCTTTTCTCCTTTCAGAATCGCTGTGGCCCAGGGGTCTTTGACAGATATTGCCTTCATTGTCTTACTCCTTCTCAGTGTAGCTGTTTATTCACCGTAAACGTAATGCCTGCCGCGATACCTCGCCTGCCATACAATGCCCGACTCCCTCTCTCTTCTGATCCTGTTATAAGTGCGATATTTCAGTCACCGCAGCACACGCTCCCCTGATTAGATGATTCCTGCTGTCACAGGTCTCCGATGGAGGTTTCTGCAGAATGGGCGAGAAGGCATGCAGTATGATCTGAGTGCTGTTGCGCATTACGGGAGAGGGGGAAATTGAATATGACGCAGAAGCCGGACGCGCATGCAATGAGGACGCGGCTCGCCAGGCTCTTCAAGAGCCAGAAACTGGCCGTCCTCTCAACGAGTGACAATGGACATCCCTATAACAGCCTGGTAGGATTCATGGCCTCTGACGATCTCAGCCATATGCTCTTTGCGACGACGAAGGCCACGAGGAAATATGCCAATCTCATGGAAGACCCCCGGGTCTCGCTCCTCATTGATAACAGGAAGAACCGCGGCGAGGATTTCCACCGGGCAATGGCGGTAACTGTCGTGGGCACTGCTCGGGGGCTTGGCGATCACGAGAGGGCTCCCCATGAGAAGCAATTCATTGACAGGTTTCCCCATCTTGCCGAATTTGTTCAGTCCCCGGGTTGTGCCCTCGTGGCTGTGCGCATAATGAGATATTATGTGGTAACTCGTTTCCAGAATGTCTATATGCTGGAGCCTGAGTAAATGACCTGTATTATCGCACTCGAAGAAATGAGAAGATGTGCGCCGCGATTCAGGGTGGCACCGGGTTAGTCGATCTCCCGTCTCATCTGACAGGCGAGCCCATGCTGACCGGCAGTGAGGCTGCTGATGTCTTTCACCTTGCCCGCTATAGCAGAGTCGGGTTCGGCGTTGAAGGTGTGGATTATGCGACGTTTTCGCTGATGAACTCCCTGAGGGGTGAACATTTACCAGATGACAAAGCACATTCTTCTTGATCATACAGCATTTACGCTGTATAATATAATTAGATGGAGACGAAGCTAATGACTGGCAGGCAGATGAAAAAGAGATACGAAGACCTCGGATGGAGCTTGACCGGATCAAAGGCAGTCACCACATTATGAAGAAGGGTGAGCATACGGAAACCATACCAGTTCACGGAAATAAGGAACTGAAAACAGGAATGGAAAGAGCCCTTCTGAAAAGACTGAAGGAGGTCGGCTGAATGCTGAAATATCCAGCTCGTTTTGAGCCTGCCGAAGAAGGAGGCTATTTCGTCGAATTTATAGATCTGCCTGGGTGCCATACTGAAGGTGATACATTTGAAGAAGCGCAGGCAATGGCAAAAGAAGCATTGACGGGATGGCTCGAATCAGTATACAGCAGAGAGCTCGATATTCCGGAACCATCAGATGCCAGCGGCGATGACATTCACTATATCGAGCCCGAGCCGGAGGTAGAGCTTCCGATATTGATTCGAAAGTCCAGGATTGAAAAAGGGCTCTCCCAGATGCAGATCGCCGCTGCTCTTGGGATCAGATATCAGACATATCAGAGATTCGAAAACCCGAAAACCTTCAATGCCACCGTGAAAAACCTGAAAAGAATAAGCAGCGCGCTGGGTAAAAAATGTGAGATTGTGTGGAAATGAGACAGTGCCTCTATCAGATTCTCTTGGACCTGTCTTGCCCTGGTCTTGCCCTGGTCTTGCACCGGTCTTGCTTCGGTCTTGGACCGGTCTTGCACCGGTCTTGCTTCGGTCTTGGACCGGTCTTGCACCGGTCTTGCTTCGGTCTCGCACCGGTCTTGCACCGGTCTTGCTTCAATCTTGGACCGGTCTTGCTTTGATCTTGGACTGATCTTGCACCGATCTTACATCGATCTTGGACAGATCTTGACCATGAATATTATGCTGAAGATGATGAATTACGATCATCTACAGAAGATTAATGAACTCTTCTACAGTTAGACCCAGGTCATTAACTATTGCTGATAGAGTCCCTGGCTTTAAATCAACTCCCGCATGGACAGGTATCACAATTCGGGAAGCGTCTTTCTTACGATAGTATACTGCATGGCTCCCTTTCTGTCTGTCCAGCACATATCCAAGAGCACTGACTACTCTCACCAGATCTTTAGCCTTTATTACAGGTAATTTTGGGCTCATATGGCAATATCCATGGGCTTTATTATGAAATCTTCTACAGGTATGCTTTCATTATGCGCTTTAAGACTTTCAAGATAAAGTTCTATGGCTTCCTTAATATGCTCCAGCGCCTCCTCTACAGTTTCACCCTGAGTATGACAACCTTTCAGGATAGGACAGAAGGCATGATAGCCTCCCTGCTCTTCCCGCTCAAGAATGACTGTATATCTGAGATGTTCCAAACCGTCCACCTCCTCATTAAATAACGTGATTCTTCTGTCCAGTTCAACTTATACCTTCACCGGCAGCTAATGGTGTGTATCCTGGACTGGGCCGGGGCTTTAAATACCACCCGTTGATACAATTGCGACGTTTTGCTGCAACGAATAGTTCTTTTTCTATGACTTGACTGGTTTTCCGCCAGCAGAAGCAATCCCAGCCGACGACAGAACCATGCCACATCTGCCGCAGAATCTGGCATTGGCAGAGCTCACATTGTTGCAATTGGGGCAGAATATGGACATAGACCTCACTCTGGCATAAAGAAATTGTCTTTTCGCAGCATTGAATCGGACAGGTATAATCATGATACCTGCAATACCGCAGCTGAGTCTGTAATTATTCAGTTATTGAAGTCTAAGGAAATTCCTGTCTCATCTGGAACGGGGGACTATCCTCTTTACTGTTGGAGGATATAATACAAGGCCGAAACTTTCGGTTCCATCGTCAAATTGCGCAGTCTCGTATAGAATTCTGCCTCTGGCAGGGATGGAATAAAGATTGGCAAGCTTCTCTTCATGCCTTAGAAGGTAGAAATAGAACATCCGGAAATAGAAATAGGGTTCCTGTTCATCGTAATGCACAGCGGCCTTTATTCCAAACATTTTCTTCATTATTTCCGCCGGATTGTCGCCAAAGCTGATAAGCACGGACGCTGCTTCTTCCTGTGACTCTTCATCAACTATTCTCTGAAAGTCAATATCGGAAAACACATATTCGATTTCTTCTTTCAGGACAGGATAATCAGCCTCTTTCTGAACGAATCTGCTGATGAGCTCCTCTGCAGATAAAGCTCCTCCGTAATAGCAGTTCTGCCTGACAAAAGCAGCAAGAGGAACGCCCTTATCTGAAAGGAGAAAGAAGAATACACTCGCGCCGGCAAATCGCATTACCTTTTTCACCGGGCGCACTATCTCCGATATCTGCGAGATAAACGATTCCAACTTCTTTGTATCTGCGTTGAAACATCCGATTTCGTTGATTCCCTTATATAGAATATAAGTGTCCACGCCTTTTGGAAGCTTTATCTGTGGAACATCCACATCATAGAACTTCAGCTTTCCTTTTACAGGAAATGGCTTGATGGGCCTCACATTCTCGAGAATCCACGAATACGTGTATTCATCATAATCGCAGAGGGAGGCCTTCTCATCAGCTTTCTGCATCGGGCGGCAGCCGGCAAGCTTCACTATGCATAGAGCCTTTCCGGAATTCTCTGTTTTTGGGCTTGATGAAGCACAGATCAGTAAATCGCCGAAATATGACGCCGGCCAGGATCTCAGCTCTATTGTCTTTTCTCCTTTCAGAATCGCTGTGGCCCAGGGATCTTTGACGGATATTGCCTTCATTGTCTTACTCCTTCTCATTGCAGCTATTTTACTGACCAGCATGACTAACGACACCTGTCCCGGGAACCAGGAGTTGCTGAAGCTGAGGCAATCAGAATCTGCACCATCCTGGATGATGATTTGACCATCGTCACGGTTTCCGCACAGTGCAAGTTCACTCTTGAACACAAACCGGATATTTGATGAAATCCGTGATTCCAGTTTATTGATAACGAAATCTTCAATGCGCATTGCCATAACACCTTTCAGGAGACCATACCGGCAGAATCGAGGGCGTGAAGGATCTTCCCGAATCGGCTCAGATACATCAGTATTTCTGAAATCAGCAGGCTGCAATGTTATTAACACTGGTAAGCACAGTATTCGTTTTATACTCACCAGCATAATTAACGACACCTGTCCTGGGAACCAGGAACAACAAAGCTGTGGTAATCAAATTTTGAGCGTTAATATAGATAGAACTCTTTGGACACAGGGTTTTGGGTTACAGGGTTTTGGGTACAGGGTGATGGCAAGAAAATAAGTGTCTGAAGTCGAAAAACCGTGCGAATTGACACCCAATTCTTATTCTGAATTCTTTATTCTTAATTCTAGATTCTGAATTCTGAACCAAGTACCCCATAACCTGTACCCAATACTATGCATAAGTCGAGATATTAAATTGGATCGGGTCGGCCGGATCTCCGCCAGTCATCCTTCAGAATGGGCCCCAGCCCTCTCAGAAGCCCCTTTATTTCCAATTCCAGGGGAATTTGAGCTTCGACCCCTGATTTTTCTCTTCTTTGAGATTAAGACACATGCCAGCGCATGCCATTTCGCCAATTCCGGCAAGCGTTTCAGCGATCAGTCCATTTGATTTTGCCTTACTGCTGTGGTAAGATCGATATATGCGAAGAAGAAAAATGCTTATAAAATCGAAAAGAACATATAAGGATTCGACGCCGGATGAGAGCCTTCAGGCAGGGAGAACCGGAGTCTCCGGTCTGGATGCCGATTTTTTCGATATAAAGGAAGGCTCACCTCTCGTTCCGAGAGAGCTGCACGACCTTGCCCGGCATATCAACAGCCGAGCCATCGATCGCGAAGAGGATTTCGTCACATTTGACTACCATCTGTGCAGGCTGTCTCACGCCAGGACTCTCGTGGATCTATGTCTGGGAGAGCTGCTCGGCGCCTTCAGAAAGGCTGACGGAAAAGCATATGGAGAGATGGGATACAGCAGCCTGGGCGATTTTACAGATGAGCATCTGTCCTTTTCAGGGCGCCTCGCCTCGGAGATGATTCTCAACTTCGAAAGGCTGCAGGCGCTGCCTTTGACGCGCGAGGCCTACATAAAGGGCGATATAGTGAAATCCGCGCTTAGATTGCTGCTTCGCGTCGCGACGAAAGAGAACGAGGCGGCACTGCTCGCTGAGATCAGGGAGCTTTCGGTCAGGGAGATTGACGAGCTCGTAAAGGTAAAGCTGAGAGCTGCCAAAGCGCGCAGCGGGCAGAAGAATATGGCAGGAGGTGAAGCCGGGGGCATTGCAATTAGGATTAAGGATGCGGCAGGCAGCACAGCAACAGGCGATAATGTAAAAGAGGATAAAGCAGCAGACACACCTGGAGAAATGGCGGCAGTTCTGCAGGGAGGAGGCCTGGAGGTTCCTCCATCGGCGGCTGGCGCGCCGGGAGGAGGCCTGGAGGTTCCTCTGTCAGCGGCAGGTACGCCGGGAAAAGGCCTGGAGGTTCCTCTGTCAGCGGCAGGTACGCCGGGAAAAGGCCTGGAGGTTCCTCCA
>Ga0302252_1000115_pt1 | contig 98334 bp, 93 predicted proteins | sample AAG_RA_Leu_MG_FD_193511 | JGI IMG/M metagenome (GOLD analysis project Ga0302252, IMG submission 193511) | Enriched activated sludge microbial communities from anaerobic digester in WTTP, New Holstein, Wisconsin, United States - AAG_RA_Leu | ecosystem: Engineered > Bioreactor > Anaerobic >... | reverse complement strand
TTGGCGAGGCACCTCGTGATCGCAGAGGTAAGCGTCGTCTTCCCGTGATCGATATGCCCGATCGTTCCGATGTTCACGTGGGGCTTTGTCCTCTCAAACTTCTTCTTAGCCATAGAGAACCTCCGTTCTTATTATTTATGGAGCCTACGAGCGGGATTGAACCGCTGGCCTCGTCCTTACCAAGGACGTGCTCTACCGACTGAGCTACGTAGGCGCCTGGAACAGGCTATGTAATGTTTTTTGGAGCGGGCACGGTTTCACCCGCTTCGGCTTTTTGGAGCGGGAAACGGGACTCGAACCCGCGACCCTCAGCTTGGAAGGCTGATGCTCTAACCAACTGAGCTACTCCCGCACCTTGAACACAAAACATTGAACAAATCTCTCCTTATGCCTCGGGAGATCATCTCCTACCCTTAGCCCTCAGCTCTTCTCTCTCAACTGCTCTATCCCCGGGACTTGCCCGTTGAGTACCTATCTTAAGTGGTGGAGAGGGGAGGGATCGAACCTCCGAAGGACTTCGCCAACAGATTTACAGTCTGCCCCCTTTGGCCACTCGGGAACCTCTCCTTTAGCTGGTGATGGGACTCGAACCCGCAACCTGCTGATTACAAATCAGCTGCTCTGCCGATTGAGCTACACCAGCAAATCTAATATTATATTACAAGAAATTTACCAAAATCAATATGATAAACGTAAATAAATATAACATTTTTCGTTTTATGTCAATATTTTCTTCGCAATCCTTCACCTAATTTCTGCTTTGGTTTTTGAATACATATTGACATTAGCAAAAAAATATAGTTAAATTACACGTTTTTTTACAATATTTAAGGAGGTGATGCCGTTATGGTATGCCAAACTGTAAAATTTGGGGTTGAGTGTGTTTTTATGAAAAAAACCGGTTGTTCTTACAACGGCGGGAAGTGCTATCCCATCGTAGAAAGTTGTGAAGGCTGTACAAGGGTAATTGAGTTTGAAACCGGCAAATATTGCGCAAGTTTTCCCAACCCAACCCAAAAATGGCAAAATGGGCCCTGCTCTATGTCGTCCCACGTGAAAAAAGCCGCAGCAGGAGAACAGAAGATAAATCCATTGAAGGCGTCAAAGAGAAACGCGGGGAAAAAGTAGCCTTTTGCCATACGGGTTCGTATTGCAAGCAAGGACCTTTCGCTGACATGATATGTTACGTTCAACCGGCAACAACCAGCCGGCGCCGGATAGGTACGTTTATGAAACATTTGACATTTATGAAGGATGAATGATAAAAAAAGACAAATGATTAAAGAGGAGGTTTCTTCTTGAAAAAAAATAAATCGGCGATTAAAAGAACGAAACAATCTGAGGCAAGAAGGCTCAGGAATTCCCACGTAAAGACCACAATGAAAACTCAAATAAAAAAGACATTGTCAGCAGCAGATACAAAAGATAAGGAAAACCTGGATGTGCTGTTCGTCAAAGCCGTTTCTCAAATAAACAAAGCCGCATCAAAAGGCGTCATACACAAGAACAACGCATCGCGCAAAGTATCAAGGCTGGCAAAAAAGGTTAATCGCGCGACGCAGGCGAAAGGTTAAAAATTCTAATAGTCGACGAGCAGGACAGAGGAGAACCTTCTCGCCAGCCTGCTCGACAGCCTTTGCAGCGCCTCCCGCTTATTATAATCTTCAGCAGCAATATTATCAACCCTGTAAGTCTCCTGGTCTGACAGCAGCCACCGCCTTATAAGCGTACCGTTCTTTCTGTAAAGGGCAAGCTCGATGTCAACGCTGATCCATTTTTCTATCACAAGGCCCCCGCCGCTCAACGAGGTCGGCGATGTGACGATCTTTTTAATGTTGCCCTGTAAATACGCGTCAGAGCTCTCCTTGTTTATTGTGAAGAGATTTGTCGACAGGAGCTCCTTTGAAAAGGCATCGGTCACATACAGAGAGGCGTGGGGCTCGTATGTCGAGTTTTTAAACACAGAGATATAGACGGAGGCAATGTCCCCGCCTGATATTCCCTTTTCCCGCACCATCTGGTATCCGCAGGAATTTGCCACAGCGAAAACCATCACAGCGCATAACAGGTTCATAAAAAATGCTTTGTACATTCTGTTGCCCATAGCTCTCATCTCTCTGTTCAGGAGCAGACTATATTGACCAGCTTGTTCGGCACTACAATGGTCTTTCTGATCTCTCTGCCCTCGATATGTTTTTTCACCTTTTCCAGGGAAAAGATGGTCTCTTTCAGAATGGCCTCGTCGATATCGCGCTCAACCAGGCAGGTGTCTCTCAGCTTGCCGTTGATCTGCACCGCGATCGTTATCCGGTCCTCCTGCACATAAGACTCGTTGAACGCCGGCCATGAATTATCGAACAGCTCCGCCTCCTTGCCGAGCACCGCCTGCAATTCGGACGATGCGTGGGGAACAAAAGGGAAGAGCAGCACCAGTACCGTTTCTATGGCGCCTTTCAACAGCCCCTGGGCATCCCCGTCTTTCTGCTCCTTTTCAATATATCGGTAAATAGCGTTCACAAGCTCCATGATGCTCGCTATAGCCGTATTCAAATGGAACCTTTCAACGTCCTCCGTTACCTTCTTTATTGTCTTGTGCATGCTGTGTGTAAGCTGCCTGAGGGCGCCGTCGCCCCCCCTGTATTCGTAAACCGGCTCGATGCCCCTCAGCCTCTCAGCGCGCTCGGCAACGAGCCTCCAGACCCGCTGGAGAAAACGCGCGCTTCCCTCCACGCCCTGGTCGCTCCAGTCAAGATCTTTTTCAGGCGGCGACGCAAAAAGGCAAAAAAGCCTCGCCGTATCGGCGCCGTACTTTTCTATCAGGTAATCGGGGTCAACAACGTTGCCCTTCGATTTGCTCATCTTTGCCCCGTCCTTTATAACCATCCCCTGCGTGAGGAGGTTCTCGAAGGGCTCCCTGGCCTCCACGAGCCCGAGCTCATTGAGCACCCTGTTGAAAAATCGTGAATAGAGGAGGTGCAGGACGGCATGTTCCACGCCGCCGATATACTGGTCCACAGGCATCCAGTAATCTACCCGCTGCCTGTCGAGCGGCCCTTCGGCGTAATCGGCGCAGGCGTATTTGAGGAAATACCAGGAAGACTCGACGAAGGTGTCCATCGTATCCGTCTCGCGCCTCGCATTCCCTCCGCACGAAGGGCACGTTGTCGTGTAAAACTCCGGATATTCTGCCAGGGGCGACCGTCCGATCATCGTGACCTCCAGGTCAAGCGGCAGCCTGACCGGCAGGTCTTCATATGGGACCGGCACGACCCCGCAGCGATCACAATAGACAACCGGGATCGGCGCTCCCCAGTATCTCTGCCTCGATATTCCCCAGTCTTTCAACCGGTAATTGACCGTCCTCTTGCCAAAACCCTTCTGCTCGAGGTAGTCGATGATGGCAGGGATGGCCTCCCTGTTGTTCCTCCCGTTGAAATGCTCTGAATTTATCATCGCGCCGTCGCCCTCGTAAGCCCCCGTCATCTCCCGGGGATCAAGGGTCTTTCCTTCCGGCGATATGGTGACGATGACCGGCAGGCCGTATTCTTTTGCAAATTCAAAGTCCCTCTGATCGTGAGCCGGCACTGCCATGATGGCTCCCGTCCCGTATTCCATCAGGACAAAATTCCCGATATATATCGGTATCTTCATTCCATTCAGAGGATTTATAGCGTACCGCCCGGTAAACACGCCTTCTTTTTCGGTGCTGATCTCGCTCCTGAAACTCCGGTCCTGCGTTTTCACTTTTTCAATAAAAGACGATACCGCTTTTTCCTGGGAAGTTCCCTGCGTAAGCTTTAGCGAAAGCGGGTGCTCCGGCGCGAGCACCATGAATGTCACGCCGTAGAGGGTGTCGGGCCGCGTGGTGAAGATCGTCATGTCAGTCCCGTCTTCCAGCTTGAAATCAACCTCTACGCCGTGGCTTTTGCCGATCCAGTTCTTCTGCATGTGAAGGACCTTTTCCGGCCATCCGGGCAGCTTATCGCAATGCTCATAGAGCTCGTCGGCGTATTTCGTAATGGCGAAAAACCACTGCGTCAGCTCTTTCTGTATCACTGCCTCGCCGCACCTCCAGCACGCCCCTCCTTCAACCTGTTCATTGGCAAGTACGGTCTGGCATTTTATGCAATAATTGACGGGCGAGCTCTTCCTGTAAACGAGCCCTTTTTCAAACATCTTCAGGAACATCCACTGTTCCCATTTATAATACTCAACGTCGCATGTGGCTATCTCACGGTCCCAGTCATAGCTGAAGCCAAGCCTCTTCAGCTGCTTTCGCATGTAAGCGATATTATCGTAAGTCCATGCGGCAGGATGTATGCCGCGCTCTATGGCGGCATTTTCGGCGGGCATGCCGAAGGCGTCCCAGCCCATGGGATGAAGCACATTGTAGCCCCTCATCCTTTTATACCGGGCTATCACATCGCCTATGGAATAATTCCGCACATGGCCCATGTGGATCTTGCCGGAGGGATAGGGGAACATCTCGAGGAGGTAATATTTCTTCTTCTCTCCGGCTTCGCCGACCTTATAGGCCTTATTTTTTTCCCAGAGGGCCTGCCACTTTTCTTCTATGACATGCGGTTCGTAGGGCTTCATAACAACTCCTGGCATATAACTTCCTGCAATTCATTACCTGTTGAGCATAGCCCTGATCCTGAGCCGCAGGGCGTTAAGCCTTATAAAGCCTCCGGCATCCCGCTGATCATAGACGGCGTCTTTGTCGAAGGTTGCAAAATCTTTCATGTACAACGAGTTGTCCGATCTTCTTCCTGTTGCGGTGCAATTACCTTTGTATAGCTTCATCTTCACCGTTCCCGTTACATTTTTCTGGGTTTCGTCGACAAGGGCCTTCAGGACCTTCATCTCCGGCGAGTACCAGAACCCATAATAGATGAGCTCGGCAATCTTCGGGACAAGGCTGTCGCGCATGTGCATAACTTCCCTGTCCATGGTGATCGACTCCATTGCCCTGTGGGCGGCATGGAGTATCGTACAGCCGGGCGTCTCATACACTCCCCTCGACTTCATACCAACAAAGCGGTTCTCGACGATATCGAACCTTCCCACGCCGTTCTCTCCTCCTGCCTTATTCAGGAATGAGACGATCTCAAAGGGAGACATCGGCTTCCCGTCTATTCTTACAGGGTTCCCTTCCTGAAAATCGATCTCAATATAGCACGGCGCATCCGGCGCCTTTTCCGGCGATACGGTTGTCAGGAACATATCTTCGCTCGGCTCCATCCAGGGATCCTCGAGGATCCCACCCTCGTAGCTGATGTGCATGAGATTCCTGTCCATGCTGTAAGGCTTCGCCTTGCTTACAGGCACATCGATGCCGTGCTGCCGGGCATAATCGATAAGCTCTTCCCTTGACGCAAAGCTCCATTCCCTCCAGGGGGCTATTATCCTGATATTTGGCTCAAAGGCATAGTACGTGAGCTCAAAACGCACCTGGTCGTTTCCTTTTCCGGTCGAACCGTGGGAGACTGCATCGGCATTTTCCATCCTGGCTATCTCGATCTGTCTTTTTGCGATGAGGGGCCTCGCGATCGATGTCCCCATAAGGTATCCGCCCTCATACACGGCATTGGCCTTTATGGCAAAAAATATAAAGTCCCTCGCAAACTCCTCCCGCAGGTCCTCGATATACACCTTTGAAGCGCCTGTCTTTATGGCCTTTTCCTCGAGGCCTGCAAGCTCTTCCGCCTGTCCCACATCGGCGGCATAGGCGATCACCTCGCAGCCATACTGCTCTTTAAGCCACTTCACTATGACCGATGTGTCAAGGCCGCCGGAATACGCGAGGACAACCTTCTTTACTGCTCCCATCATCAAACCTCCAATTAATGCAGCTCATGGCTGACGGCAAAAACTTTAAAACCATGAACTATGAGCTGTTCTTTATCAGCCACTCCAGCAGCGCCTTCTGCACGTGGAGCCTGTTTTCCGCCTGCGTGAATATTACATCATTGTATTTTTCAAATATATCTTCCGAGATCTCTTCGCCCCTGTATGCAGGCAGGCAGTGCATGACAATTGCGTTCCTTTTTGCCGACCTCACCAGCCTTTCATCGACCTTATAGCCGGCGAAAACCTGCCTGCGTTTTTTCTTCTCGCTTTCCTGGCCCATGCTTACCCAGACGTCGGTGTAGATTACATCCGCGCTTTTCACCGCGTCGTAAGGGTCTGTTACGAGATGAAAACGCTTGTTTGCTGCGGCCTTCTCCAACAGGTCCTTCGCCGGGCTGTACCCTCTGGGCGTAGCGACGGCAAGGTCCAGCTTGAAAAGGATCGATGCCTCCAGCCAGGAATTTGCAACGTTGTTCCCGTCGCCGACGTATGCAATTTTAACGTCCCTGAAATTGCCCTTGTACTCTTCGATCGTAAAGAGATCGGCAAGGGTCTGGCAAGGGTGGCAGTGGTCGGAAAGGCCGTTGATAACAGGCACAGCAGACCACCTTGCAAGCTCCTCCACGACGTCCTGCCGGTATGTCCTTATCATGACGGCATCCACGTACCTGCCCAGTACGCGGGCGGTATCCCTGACAGGCTCGCCCCTCCCTATCTGGGTCTCCCCGGGGCTTAAGAATACGGCATTGCCGCCAAGCTCGCGCATGCCGACCTCGAATGAAAGCCGCGTGCGCGTCGATGCCTTTTCAAAGATCATGGCGAGGGTTTTCCCGGCAAGGGGAAGGCGGGCACGCTTCGCGGCCCTGTGTCTTTTCAGGTAGTGCGCCCTCTTTAAGAGGTGCTCGCACTCCTTCGCGCTGATATCGAGCAGTTTGGTAAAATCCCTTTTCAACTCTTTTTCCTTTCAAAGATCCTGTTCGCGATGTCGATGAAAATATCAATCTCTTCTTTCTTCACGATCAAGGGGGGCACCAGCCTCAGGACCTTGCCTTTCACGCAATTAACGATTATGCCCTCCTTCAAAAATTCTTTGACGAGCTCATCGCCGTCAATGGAGAGCTCAACTCCCCATATCAGGCCCATGCCCCTGACGTCAACAATAAAAGGGTAGCGCTTTTTGAGCGACAGGAGCCCCTTGCGCAGGTACTTCCCTGTTTCTTCGCAACGCTCGATGATCTTTTCATCGATGAGCGTGTTGAGGGTTGCCGTTATCGCAGCAGCTCCGATCGGGCTGCCTCCAAAAGTTGACGCATGCGTTCCGGGGACGAATGCCTCCATGACATGTTCCTTTCCGATAATGGCTCCCACGGGAAGCCCGCTGCCCAGCGCCTTCGCAAGGCTTATGATGTCGGGCTCTATGTCATAATGTTCATAGGCAAAGAATTTCCCGGTCCTTCCTATCCCCGTCTGCACTTCGTCAATGATAAGAAGTATGTCCTTGCCTGCCGTTATATCGCGAAGCTTTTTCACGTATTCCTTTTTTGCAGGGTATACGCCGCCTTCAGCCTGTATAAGCTCGATCATCACAGCGCAGGTCTTTCCGCTTAAGCGCTCTGCCACCAGGTCGATCCTGTTGAAGGGCACGCAGATAAACCCTTCCAGCAAGGGCGCAAAGCCTTCCTGGAATTTTGGCTGGCCCGTTGCCGATACGGTGGCAAGCGTCCTGCCGTGGAAGGAATTTTCCATAACGATGATCTCGTGGCGCCCCTCGCCGTATTTCTTCCAGGAATAACGGCGGGCGAGCTTTATGGCAGCTTCGTTTGCCTCGGCGCCGCTGTTGCAGAAAAAGACCTTGTCGCCGAATGAGTGCTCCACGAGTATCTCCGCAGCCTTGACCTGGGGCTCTGTATAGAAGAGGTTCGATACGTGGAAAAGCTTATTCGCCTGCGCAATGATCCCGTCGCGCACGTTCGGGTTGGCATGGCCGAGGCTGCAGACGGCGATGCCCGCAAGAAAATCAAGGTAGCGCCTGCCATCAAGATCCCACAGCCAGCACCCTTCCCCCTTTGTTACAACGATGGGAAACCTTGTATAGGTGTTCGCGATATACTGTTGGGCCTTTTTAATCAACGTCTCCTGCATTATCGATCTCCTACTATTTCCGTACCGACCCCCGCATCGGTGAAAACCTCAAGGAGGATGGCATGCGGGATTCTTCCGTCAAGGATATGGGCCTCCCCGACGCCTCCCCACAACGCGTCGATACAGCATTTTACCTTTGGTATCATGCCGCCTGAAACAACCTTTTTGTCGATGAGCTTTTCTATCTCGGCACGCTTTAGCGTGGAGATAAGCTTGCCCTTTCCGTCAAGAACGCCTTCAACATCGGTAAGAAGGATAAACTTTTTTGCCGAGAGCGCCTTGGCAATGCTCCCGGCGGCGGTGTCGGCGTTGATATTATAGGAATTGCCGTCAACCCCGTCAGCGATCGGAGCTATAACGGGTATATACCCGTGGCCGCTAATGTTCTGAATGATCGCCACGTCGACCGTAACGATCTCGCCCACCAGCCCTATGTCCTTGCCTTTCACCTTTTTTGCGACAAGGAGCCTTCCGTCCTTGCCTGACAGGCCGATCGCCTTCCCCCCCATGTCGTTGATGTTCTTCACGATCTCTTTATTTACAAGGCCGGACAGGACCATCTCCACTACTTCGAGGGTCTTGCTATCGGTGACCCTGAGGCCATCAATGAACTTCGTTGGTATCTCCAGGTCTTTCAGGAGCCTGCCGATCATGGGCCCGCCGCCGTGAACGATGACAGGGTTTATCCCTACATATTTCAGGAGAGAAACGTCCTTCGCAAATTCCTTCTTCAGCCCTTCCTCCTCCATGGCCGCCCCGCCGTATTTGATCACAAAGGTGGAGCCGGTAAATTTCTTGATATAAGGAAGCGCCTCAAGTAATGTCTGTACCTTTAGCTTATCGCCCATAGTCGAATCCTTCGGATCAGTTTATCTTACAGTATATACCTGCTGAGATCTTCTTTCTCCAGAAATTCTCCCAGCTTTTCCCTCACGTAGCCCTTCGTAATGGTAATAGCTCTTTCCCGCGTATCGGGCGCCGAGAAGGATATGTCCTCAAGGAGCTTTTCCATAACCGTGTACAGCCTCCTGGCGCCGATATTCTCCGCCATCTCGTTGATCCTCTGTGCGATATCGGTGATCTCCTCGACCGCCTCTTTCTCAAATTCGAGGTCGATCTCTTCCGTCTTGAGGAGGGCCTTGTACTGCTTGATAAGGGCATTCTCCGGCTCGGTGATGATCCGGTAAAAATCCTCTTTCGTCAGCGCGTCGAGCTCGACCCTGATCGGAAACCTTCCCTGCAATTCCGGTATGAGGTCGGAAGGTTTGGACATGTGAAACGCGCCAGCCGCTATGAAAAGGACATGGTCGGTTCTGACCATCCCGTACTTTGTCGTTACCGTCGTCCCCTCAACGATAGGCAGTATGTCCCTTTGCACTCCTTCTCTCGATACATCAGGCCCATGGCCGTGATCCCGGCTTGCGATCTTATCTATCTCGTCGAGGAATATGATGCCCGATTGTTCGACCTTCTCGACGGCGTCCTTGGTAACCCTGTCCATATCGATCAGCTTCTTCGATTCCTCCTGGACCAGGTGTTCATATGCCTCGCCGACCTTCATCCTTCTTTTCTTCGTCTTTTTCGGAAGCATATTCCCGAAGATGTCCCTCAGCTGCATGTCCATCTCTTCCATCCCCGACGCGGAGAATATCTCTATCATAGGGAGCGCCCTGTCGGGCACCTCAAGCTCAACGAGCCTGTCCTTTAGTTGGCCGGCCTTCAAACGGCTTCTCATTTTTTCCCGCGAAAGGTCGGCCGCCTCCAGCTCTTCCTGGCCTCCCGGGGCCTTCCTCGCGGGGAGCAGTATGTCGAGGATCCTCTCCTCGGCTATCTCTGCCGCCTTTTCCATGACAAGCTCCTGCTCTTCTTTTCTCACCATGCTGACGGCAAGTTCCGTAAGGTCCCGTATCATCGATTCAACATCCCTTCCGACATACCCTACCTCTGTAAATTTTGTCGCCTCTATCTTCAGGAACGGTGCGTTTGCGAGCTTTGCAAGGCGCCTCGCGATCTCTGTCTTTCCGACGCCCGTAGGGCCGATCATAATAATGTTCTTCGGCGCTATTTCATCGCGGAGCTCTTTCGGGATCATCTGCCTTCTCCACCGGTTGCGGAGCGCCACAGAAACGGCCTTCTTCGCCTTGTTCTGGCCTATGATGAACCTGTCAAGCTCCTCCATGATCTGCCTTGGCGTCAACGTCTTCATTTAAAGCTCCTCAATTACGATCCGGTCGTTCGTGTAGATGCATATCTCCGCTGCGATGGACATCGACTCCCTCACAATCTCAGGTGCGGCAAGGTCGGTGTGTTTTATAAGCGCCTTCGCGGCAGCCTGCGCATATGCCCCGCCGGAGCCGATTGCAGCCACTCCGTCATCAGGCTCAACAACATCTCCTGTTCCTGAAAGGATCAGCGTGTGGTCCCTGTCGGCCACTATCAGGAGGGCCTCAAGCCGCCTCAAAAATTTGTCCGTCCTCCAGTCTTTCGCAAGTTCAACTGCCGCCCTTGTCAAATTTCCGTTGTACTGCTCGAGCTTTTTTTCAAAACGCTCGAAAAGGGTAAACGCATCGGCCGTGGAGCCTGCAAACCCTGCAAGGCATTTGTCCTGATAAAGCCTCCTCACCTTCTTTGCCGTATGCTTTACTACCGTTGACTGCATCGTAACCTGCCCGTCGCCGCCAATAGCAATCTTCCCTTTATGTCTGACGCATAATATAGTTGTCGCTTCCATTTTACCTTCTTGGGTGGGATTTATCGTATATCTCCATCAATTTGTCCATGGAGATATGGGTATATTTTTGCGTCGTTGAAAGCTTTGAGTGGCCAAGCAGCTCCTGAATGCTTCTCAGGTCCGCCCCGCTATCGAGCAGATGGGTAGCAAATGAATGACGTATCCCGTGGAGAGAAAGATTCTTGAAAAGCTGCGCCTTTAACTGATGCTTTTTCATGATCTTCAACAAACCCCTGTATGACAACCTGCCGCCCCGTATGTTCATAAAAAGCGGCTTGCCCGGCCCATCCTTGCCCATCTCTTTTACGGTGCCCCTGTATTCTTCAAGTGCGCTCTTCGCCTTTTCGCCAAAGGGCACTATGCGCTCTTTTCCGCCTTTTCCCCTTATCTTTATCCACATCCCGTCGAGGTGGAGGTCGTCTACGTTCAGGCTGAGGACCTCCTGCGCCCTCGTGCCCGTTGAATACATGAGCTCGAAGATCGCCCGGTTCCTGATGTTCAGCCACCCCTCCTTGGGGAGAAAATCGAGGAAGTGGAACATCTCATCGATCGTATAGAACTTGGGAAGGTTTTTTTCGATCTTCGGGTTTTTTATGACCAGCGCGGTATTCTCCTCCGTATAGCCCTTTCGCTTCATGAATTTGAAAAAGACCTTGATGGCCGAAACCTTTCGCGAAAGGGAAGATTTTTTGAGGTTCTTGTAAATGCTGACGATATAGGCCCTTATGGTGTTGTGGTCGATCGCATCGTAGGAACTCTTGTCTATAAATGCTATGAAGTCCTCAATATCGCCCTTGTATGCCCGTTTTGTGTTGTACGGGGAGCCCTTTTCACGCTCCAGGTATTTATAAAATTCTTTCGCTGCAGATTTTACCGTGTGCTTATCCATAAGATAACTATTTTATAATTTTTTCCCAAATAATCAAGTAAATTCAAAGAATTCGTGACTCCTTCCCATCGCCCGGCGACAGCATTGCGTTACCTGTGCCCGCTCTGATCGACACAATTGTCGATGAGAACATGATCACTTCGACAATTTTTTCCTGATCTATTCTATCGTCTTTGCCACCATAAATATTATTAAACAATGATAACGTTCGGTTGCAGATAAGCCACGGTGTGGCACGATCTTTGCTATTACAAATTATATAACAAGGGGCAAGACATTCTTCATCCCCCCACCCTTCCGATCTTGCCCCTCCCCTTTTTTTAAAACAAGCATGAAATCCTAAGCATCAAATCAGAAACGAATCCAAATATTCAAAATTCAAAACGTCCCCCCTCTCCCTGGCCCTCTCCCGCAGGGGGAGAGGGGATGTACCCGGTCTAAACTGTAAAGGATGTCTTAGTTGCACATGTTGCTATGACCCTTTTGGGAGGGAAGAATGTTGCCCCGAGGCGCGGCATGGGTCATTTTTGAGGATTGTCCCTCCTTCGTCAGGATTGAACCTTGCGATATTAGGATTTCGGATCTCATTGCGATATACGAACTACGATATACTATATACTATGAGCTATCTATTTCTTCTTAAACACCAGCCTTATCGGTACGCCGCGGAATCCGTACTTCTGTCTCAGGGAGTTTTCGAGATACCTTTTGTAGTGTTCGGGGATGCGCTCCGGGTGGTTTGAAAAGAGGATGAAGGTCGGCGGCAATGCCTTCGGCTGGTTGATATATGATATCCTGAGGCTTTTGCCCTGCTGATATGGAGGATGAAGCTTTTGCACAATTTCATCCAATGCCCTGTTGAGGTCCTGCGTTTTGATCATCCTCGTCAACTGACCATATATCGCTGTATCCGTTTCAATGATCTTCCCGATATTCCTCCCCGTCTTTGCAGAAACAAAAAGGACGGGCGCAAATGAGACGTGGGGCATGCTCTCCATTATCGCTGCGCTGTATTCGCCTTGTTTCATTTTTCCTTCAACGAGGTCCCATTTGTTCACAATGATGCAAACGCCCTTTCCTCTTGCGGCGATAAGGTGCGCAATACTGCCGTCCTGATGGCTCGCTCCTTCCACGGCATCGATAACGAGATTGACAACCTGCGCCTTTTCAACGCTTTTGATGGCGCTCGAAACGGAGTATTCCTCTATCTTTTTTGTGACCTTGCTTTTCTTACGAAGCCCTGCCGTGTCTATAAGGACAATCTCCCTGCCCTTGAAGGCCACCCTGGAATCAATGGCGTCCCTCGTGGTGCCGGGGACCTCGCTGACGATCATCCTGTCTGATTTGAGGATCCTGTTCGTGATCGACGATTTGCCCGTGTTCGGCCGCCCGATGATGGCAACCTTGAGGGCCGGGGATGGGCCTTCCCCGCTGCCCGGCGCTTCACCCGCTTCGGCCGCCGATCTGACAATATCATCGAGAAGATCCTCAACGCCTGTTCCGTGGAGGGCGCTGATGGGGTAATATTTTTCTATTCCGAGCTCATAGAACTCAAAGGCATTGAACTCCCTCTTCTGCGAATCGATTTTGTTGATAATGTAAAAAACAGGCTTGCCGTATCTTCGCAAAGCCCTTGCAATATCCTTATCTTCAGGCAGGATCCCTTCCCTTCCGTCGAGAAGGAAAAGTACCATTGAAGATTCATCGATAGATTTCTCTATCTGTTGCCCGATGAGCGGGGAGAACCCGTCTTCCCTGGAGGGCTCGAACCCGCCGGTATCAATGAGCACAAACATCCTTCCCCGGTATTCGAACTCGCCGTAGTTCCTGTCCCTCGTAACACCGGGCGTATCTTCCGTTATTGCCTTCCGGTAGCCAAGCATGCGGTTGAATAATGTTGATTTGCCTACGTTTGGCCTTCCGACTACGCTGATGACCTGCCTCATGCCTTTTCCTGATACCGCAATATAATGCTTAGAACAAAGCCTATAAAGGGCAAGACCATGATCGATTCGAGGGCAACGGGGACCCCGAAGCTGTCCGCGATGATCCCGAGCAAGGTCACGCCGACGCCGCCCGTTCCGATGGCAAACCCCACCATCAGCCCCGAGGCGATCCCGAGCCTTGCCGGCAGCAGCTTCTGCGCCATGACGATGGTGACGGCAAACGTAGAGACGAGGACCATGCCCTGGATACCGAGGACAACAAAGAGCATATATCCCTTCACAAAGAACATGAGGGGGAGCGTTGCCGCAGCAATAAACATTGAGAACCTCAGAAATCTGCGGTGCCCCCATCTGTCAGCCAGCGGAGCACCGATCATGGTTCCTGCGGCACCGCATAAGAGGTAGACAAAAACGAGCTTACCGGCATAAAGGGGGTCGCCTTTCATGTAGTTGATGTAGTAGAAGGGGATATAGGTCAGAAGGCCCATCTGTGTCCAGGTTCTCATAACGACAATGGCAATGAGCATGGAAAGGGACGCATAGGTGCCGCTTTCTGCCTTTGGCGCCGCCTTCTGCCGTCTCGCATGCTCCATTGCGGGAATAGCGATCACATTCCGCTGGTGTATAATGAGAGCCGTCACGATAAGCGACGGGAGGACGATAAACGGGAGGGACGAAAAGCCCAGGAACTGTATAATATAAATGGAGAGGATCGGGCCGAGCGAAAAGCCAAGGTTGCCGCCTACAGAGAATATAGCCATGCCTGTGACGCTCTTTTCGCCGGTGAAGAAATTCGCCGTCTTATAGCCTTCGGGGTGATAGGAGGCGACGCCAAGCCCGCTTACTGCCACCATGAACAAGATGACGGCATAGCTGTCGGGCATCGAAATAAAGGAAAAACCCAGGCCGGCGCAGAGCAGTCCGACGGGGAGGAGGATCGCCTTCTCTTTCTTATCGGAATAGAATCCAAAGAGCGGCTGCAAAATAGACGAGGTAAAATTCGACATCATGAGGATTACACCGGTCATGGTGTATGAGAGGGAAAGTTTTTCCTTGATAAAGGGGAGCGTTGCCGGGAGGGCGCCCTGGTAAATATCTACCACAAGGTGTCCCAGGGACAACAGGATGAGCACCTTCAGGTTCAGCTTATTCATTTTCCACTATTTCTTTGAATTTTACGAGCATCCTGCACGTAGCGCCCCAGATCCTGTCCCCGTTATAGCGGAAAGAAGGAACCATTTGCACCATTCCTTCGTGTTCGGCCATCTCCGGGATCGGATTGTTCTTTTGCAAAAACCCGTACGGCATGTATATGAGATATGCCACCTCTCCCGGGCTCGTTTTAAACGTGTAAGGGTAGGGTATGATCCCCACGTAAGGTGTTATAACAAAGCCTGTCATTGTATAGACATCGTCCATCTGCCCAATGATCTCCAGGTCGGTACTTTTAACCCCGATCTCTTCGCAGCATTCCCTTGTCGCTGTTCTTTTCGTGTTGCCATCCTTTGGCTCATACATGCCTCCCGGGAAGGAGACCTCGCCCTTATGGATCTTTACGGTGCTGGTTCGCTTCGTAAGGACAAAAAAGATGTCGCCGTCTTTCTCGAACAGGGGAATCACAACCCCTGCCATGATCGTCTCCGCGCATTCTACTTTGCGTGCCCTATGCGCTCCTATCCGTTCCTTGATACGGGAAAGCATGCCCTATTCTAACCACAGGAGGTGTGGGAAATCAATAGCGGCAAACGCATCCGCAAAGGCCGTGAGGCGTCAGGCGTAAGGGGAGAAAACCCGTGAGGCGTGAATCGTAGGTCACAAGGGGCTACATCGCCTTACGCCTAACGGATTTATAGAATTTGACCTTCTGCCGGGTGTTGATATTTTGACGCTAATGCCGGAAATTGACGTCCGCTCGAAAGATTTTGAGCAGCCTTTTCCAGATAAGCATCTTTTCAACGTCCATCAGCAGATCGGGCGCCTCCAGCGTCTTCAGCTGCCCATACCTGTTGCAGCTCATGGCGAGCAACAGGAGGTCGTCCTTTATGTGTTTTCTCTCCGGAAGCACATAAAGCATATCCGATCTTTTCTGGTTTCCTTGTCTCATACGTTTGAGACTGCAAATATCGTGCCCGGCTGTGACATATATCACAAAATTTATTTTGCTCTCCGACGACTTTTATGTAACAATGTCTACAATCTTTTTTCAGGAGCACGGAGATGACGGGCAAAAAAGGTTTCACCCCTGACGTAAGGCCAAAATTGAGCAATGACATGGCCTCGAGCATAGAGGAAATCTGTAAAGATAAGGGCTGCCGGCCTGACAAGGAATTGATACGGCAGCATGTGGAGCGGGCCATCGACGAATACGTGGAAGAATGGTACGAAGTCTCGCTCGAGGCAATAGAGCTCCAGGATGGAGATGCAGATTACACGACGGACGAGTTTAACGACGAAGATCTCATCCTGGAGGCGCGCTTAAGGGTTATTAAAGACCTCTATGATGAAAGGCCCCAAGGCATGCACCAACAGATCGCCGATTCAGTAATGCGGGAGATGGAAAAACCGGCTCATGGCTGATAGCTCATAGCAAGATCAAATCCTAAATCCTAATATCTAAATCCGAAACAATATCTAAATTCAAATATTAAATGTTCCAAACAAATACAAGCTATTTACGCTTTGAATTTTGAACATTTGAATTTGTTTAGGATTTAGATATTCGTGCTTAGGATTTGATTTTACATTTCGATATTAGGATTTCGTGCTTGATTTGCCATTGGCCATGAAGATATTCTTCGCCGAACACCGAACGCGTCACGCCTAACGTTTTCTTTGCAACCTCGATAAACGATGTACTGTCAGCAGAGCGGCTTATCCGGAATAAATTTTCTAACGGGTAAATTGTTCGATCGCCTTCATGTATGCATTCAGGCCGTACATCATCAGGTCGTTATGCCCGGCATTGGGGATAAAAAGCGAGAACTTCTCCCGTGCCCCTGAAAGCTCGTAGAGCGTCCGCCCTTCCTCGGCAGGGATGATCTCGTCCCATTCCCCATGGATGATCAGCGTGGGGATCGTTATTTCTTGTATCTTCAGATCGTTGCCGAACCCGACAGGTTCTTCCCGGGCGTCAAACAGGTGAGAGATGCCCAACCGCATAATCTGGTTCCTCGCGCTTGCAAAGCCGCTTTCCACGATAAGCCCTTTGAGCTGCCGCTGGTAACGATAGGCGAGCTCGATGGCGGGGGCGCTTCCCAGGGAACGCCCCATTACATAAATGTCCCCGGTGTGGCCCATTTCGGATAAGCAGACAGCGAATCCCTGAAAGACGGGGTGCGCGTCTTTGATCATGCCACTGCAGGTGGGGCTTCCGCCGCTCATGCCGTAGCCCCGGTAATCGGCGACAAATAGGTTGAGCCCCTTCTCGGCATATACCGGCGCAACATAGTCATAATCGGGGGCCGTTTCTCCGTTGCCGTGGAAATACAGTATATTCGGGCCATCCGCCCTGGCGGGATAGAACCGGCAGCCGATGGAGATGCCCTGCTCCACCGCAACAAAGTAGTTTACCGCCTTTGGCCGCTCGCTGTCGCCGACCGATTCGCGGCGGGGGAAAAAGAGCCGGTAAAAGATCTCCGGGTGGTCATACAGGTCAAGCCCCTTCTCAAAATCTATTTCCAATCTTTATCTCCTTCAAAACAATGTGAAAGGTGAAAAGTGAAATGTTAAAAGTGAAAAGCATAAAACATTTTACCTCCCACATTTCACCGGGTTCATCACCTCACGCCTCACGCCTTAAGACTTACGTGTGTTCTGCTATGAGCTATCAGCCAATAACTATTTCTGCTTTTCCTCCCCGTTTTCCTTCTCTTTCTCCTTTTTTTTCTCAAGGGCCTCTGAAATTTCAGTCAGCCGCTTTTCAACGAGAAAGTTGATCGTGCCTTCGGGGTATGTGCCGTCATCCTGAAGCTCTCCTGCCTTCATGGCCGTTAATATCTCCAGGCCTTCTTCCATCCGGTCGATGGCGTAGATCCTGAATTTTTCGCTGCGGACAGCCTCTACGACTTCTTCGTTCAGGACAAGGTTCCTAATATTTCGTTTCGGCATAATGACGCCATGGGTGCCGTCGAGCCCCCTCGCCTTGCACAGCCCGAAGAACCCCTCTATCTTCTGGTTCACGCCCCCGATTGGCTGCACGTCGCCGTTCTGGTCCATTGACCCCGTTACGGCAAAAGACTGCCTCAACGGGACCCCAGAGATGCTGCTCAGAAGGGCATAAAGCTCCGCGCAAGTGGCGCTGTCCCCTTCAACCATCTCGTAAAGCTGTTCAAAGGTGATCGAGGCGGAAAGGCTGATGGGCGCTTTCACCGCATATTTGCTGCCGAGGTAGCTCGCAATGATCAGTATCGCCTTCTCGTGGATCTTCCCACTCATCTTCGTTTCGCGTTCGAGGTTTACGACCCCGGCCTTGCCTGCGTATGTCTTGGCGGTGATCCTTGACGGCTTCCCAAAGCTGTAGTCGCCGAGATCGAAAACCGCCAGCCCGTTCACCTGTCCGACCTTTGCGCCCGAGGTATTGACGATCAGCGTATCCTCGACCATCATCTCCTGCAGCCTCTCCTCGATCCTGTTTACCCGGTGTATCTTCTCGTCTACGGCCCTCTGTACATATGCCCCTGTAACGACATCGCTGTTCTCTTTTTTCGCCCAGTAGTGCGCCTCGCGAACAAGGTCGGCGATAAGGCTGAATTTTGTCGAGAGCTTCTCCTGGTGGTCCGCGAACCGCGACCCGTATTCTACAATCTTCGCAACGCCCGTCCTGTCGAAGGGCAGAAGCCCTTCTTCTCTCTGGCACTGGGCAATATACGACGCGTATTTCACTATGTTCTCAGGCGTTCTTTCCATCCTGCTGTCAAAATCGGCCTTGACCTTAAAAAGCTCCTGCGAATCCTCGTCGTAATTGTGGAGCAGGTAGTACAGGTAAGGGTTGCCGATCAGGATCACCTTTGTATTCAAAGGTATCGCTTCCGGTTTTAATCCGGCAGTGCTCACAAGCCTGTACTGCTCGAGTACGTCTTCGATCTTTATCTCTTTATTCTTGAGCGCCCTTTTCAGCGCCTCATAGGAGAAAGGGTTCCTCAGAAGCTCCATGGCATCGACGACGAGGTAGCCCCCGTTCGCCCTGTGAAGCGAGCCGGCCTTGATCATCGTAAAGTCTGTTGTCGCCATGCCGTATTGAACCTTGTATTCCAGGCGCCCGAAAAGGTTCAGGTACGTCGGGTTGCTTTCATATACCACGGGTGCGCCTTTCCGTTCCCCGTTGTTGACGATCACATTTACGCTGTACTTGGAGAAGGAAGCCTCTGCCTTGGGCATCTTCAGGAAAGGGATGGGCGAAGGCTGCTCTTCCGTTGTGCGGAACTCTTCAAGGTGGGTAAGTATCTCTTCTTCAACGTTCTTCAGGTGCTGTACAACCTTCTCCTGGTCATGATATTTCTTTTCCATTGCGTCGATAAGCGGCCCCACGAGGTCGAGGGCCACAATCCTGTCGAGCCTGGCCAGCATGTCCCTTACGATCTTCTCCGCCTCCCTGAGAACCCGAACGACATCGTTGAGCTTCTCCTGGAAGAAGCGTCCCGTCTCCTCCATCTTTTTTCTGGTCTTCTCGTCCAGCGCATCGAACTCTTCTTTTGACAGAAGCTCTCCATTCTCCTTGATGGGAACTATCAGGATACCTGTCGGCTGTCGTTTTACTGTAAATTTTCTTTCCTTTGCCTCGGCGTCGAGCCTCGCAAGGTACTCTGTTTGTTTCTGCTGGAACTCGTCGATGATCTTGCTTTTTTGCGTTTCGTATTCCTTTGATTCAAAGGCCTTGGGTATCTCAATCCGCAATATCTTGATGAGCTCATCCATCTCCTTCTGGAAGCCGTCCCCTTTGCCGGGCCCGAAGGATAAGGCGATGGAGGTATCCGGGTCTTTGAAGTTATAGACATAGCACCAATCCGGCGGCGCATTTTCCTCGGAGGCCTTGACGTTCAGCTTTGCCGTTACCGTCGTCATTTTGCCGGTGCCGCTTTCTCCTATTGCAAATATGTTGAAGCCGCCGCTATCCATATTGAGGCCAAAATCGAGGGCGCTGAGGGCCTTTTCCTGTCCTATCGTTCTCAGGGCTTCCGTGATCTCTCCGGTGGTCGCGAACGAAAAGACATCGGGGTCACATCGCCTGTAAAGCTCCTCCGGCTTTAATTTCTGTCGCACGGGAACCTCCTTCTCAGAAAACAATCACCAATAACCAAATTCCAATCACCAAATAATTCCCAATATCCAATGACCTAATAACCAAATGTAAGCCACGGGGCATTCCTGTTTTGGTATTGGGTATTCGGTGATTGGTTATTAATTGGAGCTTGGTTATTGGTAATTGGGTATTTATTGCCTCTATTCATCATCTCATCCAACTTCCACCGGTAACGCAGATGGTCTGCCCCGTTATATACTCCCCTTCGTCTGAGACAAGAAAGAGGACCGTGTTGGCAATATCCTCCGGCGTCCCCTTTCTCGGATAAGGTATCTCTTCGTACATCCTCTCTATCTCTTCCTCCGGGTAGATGTGGGGTATGAACTCATTATAGATAAAGCTCGGCGCTATTGTATTGACGGTAATATGGTGTTCTGCCGCCTCCATCGCCAGGCAGCGGGTAAAGGCCATCACCCCCGCCTTGGCGGCTGCGTAATGCGCGTGGCCGGCTTTAAGGCCCCGGAATGCAGCCACAGACGTGATGCTCACGATACGGCCTCTTTTCTGTGCGATCATCGCCGGGAGCACTGCCCTGCAGCAATAGAAGGTGCCGGTAAGCGACGTGTTGATGACAAGCTCCCACGCCTCGTCCGTCATGTCAACAACCTGCGAGGGCCTGTTCGTGCCGGCATTGTTGAACAGGATATCGATGCGTCCGAAACGTTCAAGGGTTGCAGCCGCAACACGTTCGACATCTTCCTTCCTTGTCACGTCGCAGCGCATGCCGAGGGTTTCCGTTCCATATTCCTCATGGATCAGCCGCGCCACGGAAGCAGCCCTTTCCTCGTGGGCGTCGGTAACAACAACCCTCGCGCCCTCCCGCGCCATTATCCTCGCCGTTGCCTGCCCAATTCCCGCACCGGCTGCCGCCGTCAATAACGCTACCGCATTTTGCAACTTCATGCCGTGACCTCTCTCCTGAATATCATACAAAATAATTCATAAGCGGCTCAAGTGGAAAGCACACATTTTACAGTATATCCTATATCAATATAACATGTCGGGATCGCAAACAAAGCGTTGATCTTTCAATGCAAGGAGGCTGCGGGGCGGCGCTTTATTTGCTTGAAAAAAGATCAAATAACTTATATCTTAAATTGTAATTTTACATTGGAGGCTTTATGATCGCTGAATGGATAGAGGAAATAAAAAAGACAGCGGACCCTGAAAAACTGGGGATGATCATCGTTCACAACGGGATCGTCCGCGGCACCTCGAAGGATGGCAAGACCGTCGGGGCCATGAAGTTATCTTACGATAAAGGGATGCTCGAAGCCTGCGTCAAAGAGCTGACAGGCCGTGAAGGGATTGCGGATATCAGGGTCTGGATCAACGAGGGCATGCTGAATGTGGGCGATGACATTATGCGCCTTGTTGTCGCGGGGAGGTTCAGGACCGATGTCCTGCCCGTGCTCCAGGAGCTCCTGTCATTTATAAAAAGCCGCGTCGTGCACGAAGAAGAAATGTACGCATGAACTCTCCTGCCATGCCCCCTCGCCCTGCCCTCTTCCGCGATGGACTAACAACCTATAAACACACATAGTCTGTTGACCTTTTCGTCTTATATATAGTATTTATTATAGACCATCTGATTCATCCCGGGAAACAAAATTGGTCAGGGGATCGTAATGGCAATGTTTTGCAACAGGACCAGGCAGGAGGGCCGATGAAATCTTCACCACCCCAAACGCTCATTGAAGATATGGAAAGGATAGTGGGCAATAAATACGTATCTGCCCATATTTTCGAGAGGATAAAAAACTCGCTCGATACATTCCCCTACGAGGCAGAAAAGGACGCGCTGCCATATGTGGTCGTTATGCCGGGCTCCAGGGAAGAGGTCAGCGAAATAATGCGCTATGCGAACGATTCAAAGGTCCCTGTCTTTATCAGGGGTTCAGGGACATCATTTATCGGCGCCGCACGGTACCGTGTCCCCGGCATTGTCCTCAATACCCATAGATTAAGCGCCATTGAGCTCTCAGAGGATTACGGCTATTTCGAGTGCGGCCCGGGGTGCATCTGCGCCTCCGTCGAAGAGGCGCTGAAAAAACGGGGCTTTTTCCTGCCGGCCGCGCCAGGCAGCCGGCTTATAGCGAGCATGGGCGGAATAATCTCCAATAATACAAGCGCCCATATTGTGGATACGAGCATCGGGAAGCCCGGCGATTACGTGCTCGGCGTCGAAGCGGTGCTTCCCACGGGAGAGATCATCGAAACAGGCACAAAAGGCCTTCGCAGGCCGGCTGGAACGGACCTTACCAAGTTTTTCGTGGGAGGGGACGGACTCCTGGGCATCGTCACGAAGATCAGAATGCGGCTTGTCCCGCAATTCGAGAGGGCGTGCGGTGTTGCCGTATATAAGGGCCTCGAATCTGTAGCGAGAGCCGTCCAGAGGATGTACATGGAAAGGCGCCCTGCCCCGTTCTTTATGGAATTTATGGAGGAAAAGGTTGCGCAGATAGGGTACGACCTTAAAGGCTTGCAGCCGCCGGGAGGAGCTGTCGTCTTATTCGTGACCAATGCAGACTCGAAGGAGGAGGCGGCCCGGAAGGCCGACCAGATCCTGCTCTCATTGGAAGCGGAACATCCCGTTGAGGCGCAACGCATTGAAGATGCCGTCCTATGGGAAAAGCTTTGGTCTGCAAGGGAGGTCATCGGGTCCTTCCTTATGCAGCAAAGCGGCAATCAATGGGCTTCCGCCGAGGTGGTTTCGAATTTAAAAGATCTTCCCGAGTGCCTCAACGAGGCCGCCAATTTTAATAAAGGGCTTCCGGTCCTCAGCCAGTTGACCGGTTATCTCTTCGGCCATATCGGGGGGTTGACCATGCATCCCGGCGTTATCATACCAAAGGATTGGGACAACGGGAAAAAGAGAAGGGCCATTGATGAAAAGTTCCAAAGGGAGGAGGAGCTAAATCTAAAATACGGCACATGCGGAGGAGAGTGGGGACAGTTCTCCAAAAGGACCTCTTTCTTCGTGAACCGCTATGGAGAGAAAGGCTACGGGCTCGTAAAAAATATGAAAAAGGCGTTCGATCCTAATAATATATTGAACACAGGCGTGTTGGAGGGCTATCAATAACGGTTTAGGGACGACACCGGCGCGGGAAACACGTGGAGGCAAAGAGATGGATGAAAATGAAATAAATGGCGATTCTCACAACAGGGAAACCGTTCTTGACGCCGCGAGCAGGTGCAGGAACTGCAATTATTGCTTTACGATCTGCCCTCTTTTCCAGTCTACCAGGGGGTTTATGAGCCAGACGCCGTCCGGCATCCTGCAGTCCATCAAGTACGCAATTAAATGGGACCTGCTCAAAGGAAAAGAAAAAGAGATCCTTCGCGACCTCGTATATTCCTGCACAACGTGCAACGGCTGCGTTGTCCGGTGCAAGGCAAAGGCGACGGGGATCCCTGTGCTCGAAGCGATCGAGGCGGGAAGGAAGATCTTGCGGGAGATGATGATCGGCCCGCTGCCGCAACAAAGAAAGCCGCTGAAAGACCTTCTTAAAAATGGCAACCCTTACGGCGAAAAACCTGAAAAGAGGTTCGAGTGGCTGGAAGGCCTCAGCGTCAAGCGCCTGCCCCGGGATCAGGCGGATATCCTGCTCTATGTTGGGTGCACGCTGTCCTATGACCAGGATCTTCACAGCATTGGAAGAAACCTTCTTGCAGTCTTCGACCGGTTGGATATCGACTACGGCATATTGGAAAATGAGACCTGCTGCGGAGATCCTGCGCTTCGCATGGGCGACGAGGCGATCTTCCAGGAATTGATGGATGCAAACGTCCGGCTTTTCAAGGAAGCCGGCGTGAAGAAGATCGTAACCCTGTCACCTCATTGTTTTAATACCTTCTCAAAAGAATATCCTGAGCAAGAAAAGCAATGGTCGGTCCGCCATTATGTTGAATTCCTCCTGGACGTCCTGAAGGATAAAAAGGCAGTCTTGACCAAGAAGCTCCCTTACACCGTCGCATACCACGACGCCTGCTATCTCGGCAGGCACAACCAGATATACGACCCGCCGAGGGAACTCATTGCTATGGTCCCCGGGATCAGGCTGGTCGAAATGAAGATGAAGAAGGATGAGGCCCTGTGCTGCGGGGGAGGAGGAGGGAGGATGTTCGCTGAGGTCGAGGAAGAGCCGAAGCTGGCCCGTACGCGCATCAACCAGGCAATCGATGAAGGCGCGGACGTCCTTGCCACTGCGTGCCCCTGGTGCTTTACAATGCTCCTGAACGCGGCAAAAGACCTTCAGGCAACAGACAGGATCAAGGTAATGGATATAACCGGGCTCCTGAAAGAGTCCATGGCTTAAAGCATGAGACAGGAGGAACGAGACAAACTAAGCAGAATGAGCATCGGCGGCGGGCTTTCCCCACAAACACGCTCATTTCGCTCCAGCGGCTACATTCGCTCGCGTTCGGCTTCGGAACTTTTGCTGCGCAAAAGACCGAGCTTCCTCGCCTCGCGACGGTTTGCTTGCGGAAAACCCGCCGCCGATGCTCAGCTATACGTATCGGGAATAAGCTGTTTTCATGTAATGCCAAAATAAAGAATTATGTTTTTGCTTTTCTATATACGATATACGAACTACGATATACTGTAAGATTATCAATAGAGTGTAAGAACAAAATATCAAGGAGGTAAGTATGGATCAGAGATCGAGGTCAGTAAAAGAAAAAATGGCGGTTGTGGGCATCGTTGCCTTGTTTCTTCTCACCGTCGTTGTTTCAGGCGCCGCCCTGGCACAGAAAAAGGCCATTCTTTCAATCGCAGCCGGCGGAACAGGAGGGGTCTGGTACCCATACAGCGGCGCCATGGCAAGCGTTATATCAAAATATATCCCCGGCGTTGAAGCCACCGCCGAGGTGACCGCCGCTGCAGTGGATAACGCCAAGCTGCTGGGGGCAAAGAAGGCAGACCTGGCTATCATGCTCGGCGATGTAGGATACGACGCATACACCGGAAAGGGCATATTCAAAGATAAAGTGCCCATGAGAAACCTCGCGGGGCTTTACGCCTCTATTACCCACGTCGTCACTATTGACGGCAAGGGAATCAATTCAATAAACGATCTAAAAGGGAAAAGGGTCTCAACCGGTGCGCCCGGGAGCGCAACCGAGGTATTGTCAGGAAGGATCATGGAGGCCTTCGGCATAGATCCTCAAAAAGATATAAAAAGGGACCGCCTTAGCGCCTCAGAATCAGCCAATGCCCTGAAGGACGGCAAGATCGATGCATACTTCTGGGTGGGCGGGATACCGACCGCCTCTGTCATGGATGTGGCTGCAAGCCCCGGCATCAAGATCAAGCTTATAAGCCATGGAGAGGCGCTGGAGAAGATGGTAGCCAAATACGGCCCCATATATTTCAAAACGGTCTGCCCAGCAAACACATATAAAGGCGTAGACTACGATGTGACGACCGTATCGGCAGGAAACTTCCTGGTCTGCCACGAGAAAATGGACGAAAAGATGGCCTATACTATCGTGAAAACCTTGTTCGAACACAAAAGCGACCTTGTGGCGATCCATAAAGTCGCCAAGGACCTGACGTTAGAGAGTGCGGTGCTGGGTTCCCCCTTTCCTTTTCACCCGGGCGCACTAAAATTCTACAAAGAGAAAAAGGTGAAGATGCCGAAGTAAGCTGCAATATATCAAAGGATAGAAAACGGCATGATTATGCCCCCTCACCCTACTCTCTCCCGCGAGGGGAGAGGGGGCAGCGTTACCCCGCAGCAAGCTGCGGGGAATCATCCGGATTGAACAATAGAGGTACGACATGGACGCTACATCCAGAATCCTGCAGCATATAGAGCAAACGCAGTTCCACGACCTCCCTGAAGCCGTTGTGGAAAATACAAAGAGGTTCATCCTTGATTCGATCGGGGTTGCCCTTGCGGGCCGCAACTCGCCCGGCTGCAGAGAGGTCGTGGACCTCGTCAAGGAATGGGGAGGAAAACCAGAGGCTGTGATAATGTCTTATGGAGGGAAGGTCCCTGCGCCCTGGGCAGCCATGGCGAACAGCACCATGATGCATGCCCTCGATTTCGACGATACCCTCGATGAGTCGGCCCTTCACGCGCACGTCTCGGTCCTGCCTGCGGCATTGGCAGCGGCCGAATCGGCAGGCAATGTCTCCGGAGCGGACCTGATCAACGCCGTTGTCCTCGGGGTCGATATCGTCTGCAGGCTGGGCCTGAGCACCAAGCGCCCCCTTTCATGGATCAGGACGGCCACGTGCGGCACATTTGGCGCTGCCGTGGCGGCAGGAAAGATCATCGGCCTTGACAGGGAAAGGCTGGCGCACGTATTGGGCATAGCCTACAGCCAGACCGCAGGGAACGCCCAATGCCTGATCGACGGGGGGCTCGTAAAACGCATGCAGCCGGCCTTTTCCGCAAAGTCGGGCGTGCTGTCGGCGTTTCTTGCGCAAAAGGGCATTACCGGCGCAAGGGGTTTTCTTGAAGGGCAATACGGGTTCTTTAATCTCTACGAGTCGGGTGATTACGATCGGGAAAGGCTTGCGGAGGGTCTGGGGAAAGAGTATGGAGGGATGAAGTTGAGCATCAAGCCCTATCCGTCCTGCAGGATGACGCACGCCTCCATCGATGCCGCCCTGGGGGCAAAAAGCGATTACGATATCGATCCCTCCTCCATCGAAGAGATCGTTGTCCACGTATCGAAAATGGCTCAGGAGATGGTAGGACAACCGTTTGCGATCCGGGATAACCCGCAGGTCGACGCGCAGTTCAGCATACCCTATACGGTCGCAACCGCGCTTCTGCGCGGCGATGTATTCCTTGACGATTTTGAGGAAAGAACGATCAGGGACGCGCGCGTCGCGGAGCTCGCGAAGAAGGTGCGGGTGGTCGTTGACCCGGCATTGCCGGAGCGCGGGATGGACAGCGCGAACCTGTTCGTTCATTGCAAAGGCAACATCTACAGCAAGAAGATCGACACGATGAAAGGGAATCCCCGCAACCCCTTGTCTTCGGACGAATGTATTGAAAAGTTCCTGAAATGTGTCGGCTACGGCAGGCTTGAGGGCCTGAAGGACAAAACCCCTTCCATCATCGAACGGGTCCTTCACCTTGAGGCACTCGAAAATATCGGGGGACTGACAGCGCTCCTGGCGTAGCCCGCGCACCCTGCCGGACCTCTCCGCGTCGAAGCAACGCCGACCGTCAAAAAGGAGGTGCTTCAATGGGATCACAGGATAAGAAAAAGAAGGTAAAGGCCCAATGCGCCAAATGCAGCGTGGAGCTCCGGGAGCGGGCATGCATAAAGCCCGGCGGGACAACTTCAACGGGGTGTCCCACTGTGTCTGCCAAAAACCTTCTCAAAAAGGCCGGCGGGGAATACCGGTCGGCGGAGAACCGCGAGTTTGCCCGCCAGGCATCGATACAGGAAGGCGAATGTTATGCCGGCAGGGAGCGGCAACCGTACGTCATACACCCCGTAAAGCCCAGGATCCTGGAGATATGCGAGTTCGCACAGAAAATGGGATACCGGCGCCTCGGGGTCTTCTTCTGCGCCGGCCTTGCCAGGGAGGCCGCCGCGGTCTCAGCTCTTTTTGAAGGAAAGGGCTTCCAGGTCGTCTCGGTCATGTGCAAGGCAGGCTGCGTGCCGAAAGAAGAGATCGGCCTGAGCGACGATGAAAAGATGTTCAGGGGCGGCCATGAATCAATGTGCAACCCGATCTTCCAGGCCATGGTGGCCAACGAAGAGGAGGTCGACTTCAACGTCCTCCTCGGCCTTTGCGTTGGCCACGACTCGCTGTTCTTCAAGTATGCAAAGGCCCCCTCCACGGTCCTGGCGGTGAAGGACCGCGTCACAGGGCACAACCCCCTGGCGGCTCTCTACCTCTTGGACAGTTATTATGCATGGCTGAAGGAACAGTAACATTTCCGCGCCGCTTCAGAAAGGCCCGTCGTGCTGCAGCGGCCCTTTTCCCTTTCGCTCGATCTCCGATTCCTCTGCGGGATGAGGCGCAGCGATCGGCTCTACCTCTCCCTTACGGTATCGTTCGACGACATCGCGCACCCTTTCGCCTGCTTCGACCCGGTAAATATCGATAAAATTATCCTTCAGCATGTGGAAGGATATCTCCCCGATCTTGGCGGTAAAGACAAGGTCCAGGTCGTGCCTGATCACGGCCTTGATGACCTTTACCCCTAAGTGTATGCGATCCTTGTCGCCGAGGAACGCGTTGTAATAAAAATCCTCTATCTCGGCGGCCCCTTCATTACCGATCTGCAAAATGATGAAGTATGGCGCCCTGGCAAAGTGGCCGTAGACCTTTGAATCCAGTCCATTTATATCTTTGACCGGGACAATGGCAGAGACGGTATCGTACCGTGCCGGCTCGACATGGACAAAAACAGATTCGATCTGGCTATGATCCGCGGCTATGAGGTTTTCGATCCTGTCGGTAACTTCGTGCGCCCTGTACACAGAGACCGATGGGGCGGTGGCAATATCGCATTCCACCATCTTAAACGGCCCGGATTGGCGTATCTTGACATTCCGCACCTCCTTGACGCCGTCAACGGAAGATATCTTCTCCTCTATCTCTGACTGCAGCTTCGGATCAAGGCTTGCATCCATGAGGATAAGGACCGGCGTCCATATGTTCTTTATGCCAAGCCTGATAATGAGCAGGGCAATAAATATTACGATCGAACCTTCAATATAGGGGATCCTTGCGTGGGCTAACAGTATGCCTGCAAGCACGACCAGGGAAGTGCCGATGTCGAGAAACGCCTCTGATGCATTTGCCTGAAGCGCCCCGGAATTGATGAAGGCGCCTGTTTTTCTCTCCATCTTTGCCACAAAATAGGAAACAAAGACCGACGCGCCGCTCACCAGGACAGGCAAAACCGGAAACGCCCTGTCAGGAGCCAGGACAAAGAACTTTTTGTATCCCTCAATAAGGTTTTCAATGCCCGCCCACGTAATTAAGGCTCCTATCACAAGGGTTACAAAGGTCTCGGCTTTATAGAGGCCGTAAGGAAACCTCGCGCTCTCCTTCCGCGAGGCAAGCCAGAGGCCGAACCAGGAAGCAAAGATTGCAAGCACGTCGACGCCGCTGTGGAAGGCATCGGCAATAAGAATCCGGGAGTCAAAGAGATAGCCGATAATAAATTTTGCAACCGCGAGGAGGAGTATGGCAACGGTCGCGGTTATGGCTACCCTTTGACCCCGTTCAAGCAGTTCAATATGGGGATTCTTTTTTTTCACGGCTCACCTTGCGGCCCTCGTTACTCAATATCGAGAAATTGCCGTGCCATAAAAGAACCGCACTGCGGACATCTCCTCTGGAAACAGGGAACGCCCGGCTCGTGGGGGACAAGAATTCCGCACCGGGGACATACACAATTGGTCGGTGGCCCGCCATGCCCCCACCGTCCCATTCCTCTCCGTTGTCCTCTTCTGCCCGGCCCTGTTGCTTTCCCCGGGCCCCTGCCCTTACCAAAACCGAACGGCAATTGCTATCTCCTCTTTATTTCTATGCTAAACCTCTATCGTCTTTCCCGCCCTGATATCAATAAAATTTTCCCTGTATGACTCTTTAAAGATTTCTATAGCATCTTCGCCCGTGCAATGGGATGGCCCTATGTTGTGCACGCCTAATTCCCTTAATGTATTGTTTACCTCCTTGATCTTTATGACAGGCTCATCCAGCAGGTGGAAGCCTCCCATTACAAGGTAAATGTCTTTTTTAATGTTTTCTTTTACACGTTCCACTATGTTGATTATGCCGGGATGGGCGCAGCCCGTCACTATTGTGAGCCCATTATCGGTATCCAGCACCAGCGATTGTTCAACGATATAACCAAAGCCGAGCGGCGTTCCTATCTGGCCTGTTGTGTAAATATTATCGGTTATTCGCGCAATAGAATCGCCAATCTCTATACTATTGCACCCAAATAATTTTGCTTTTTCTTTGAACCTCCGGTCAAAGCCTTGGCATATATACAGGTCAAGTCCATGGTTTTTACGGAGTATCTCCCACAAGCCTCCTGTATGATCAAAGTGTTCATGGGAAATAACAACCGTTTTTATGGCGTTCATTGCTACACCCATGGCGTTCATATTGTTCAACAGGGAACCCCACTCCTCGCCGGTGTCAAAAAGGATCCTGTCCTCAATAAGATAGGAAACGCCCCAGCCAAGAAAAAAGGCGTTGCTTATTCTCTTGTTTTCAAAAAGTATCTTAATCTTCACAGCAATACTCCCGGCACACTGCTAAGCCAATCCTTGAAGATGATCGAGAACATTCCTCCACAGCTCCTTTGTGTCTTCGGCACAACCATCTTTCGTATATTCTACAACTGACAACCCCCTGATCTGGGCCTCGGTCACCGCTTTGTCGTAGCGTATCCGCCCGGCAACAACCAGACCATTGTCTGTTACTTGCCTTTCTATCTCATCGGCAATATCACGGTTCAGGTCCCATTTATTGATACAAACCAGTGTCGGAATATTGAAATGTCTGGTTAAATCCGCAACGCGCTTCAAATCATGCAATCCGCTTACCGTGGGTTCCGTTACTGCCAATACGAGGCTTGTCGCTGTTATGGATGCGATAACCGGACATCCGATACCGGGGGAGCCGTCAACGATGATCGTGTTGAGGCCCCGTTGCTCTGCAATCTTTTTTGCTTCCTGCCTCACGGTTGTTACCAGCTTCCCCGAGTTTTCCTCCGCAATACCCAGCTTCGCGTAGACCATAGGGCCATGACGGGTCTCTGACACATACCATTGGCCATTAACCGCCTCGGCAAATATGATCGCCTTGTCCGGGCAAAACCACGCACATACTCCACATCCTTCACAGGCCACAGGATCAACACGAAAGGTTTTTTGCAGCCTTTCGTTTCCTTCCCCGTCGAAAGAAATGGCATCAAAACGGCATAGTTCCTTGCATTTCCCGCAGGCCGTACACAGGTTATGATCTATCCTTGCCCGCTTTCCTCCTGAAAAATTTTCCTGCCGTATAATCTTTGGCTCAAGTACAAGATAAAGATCTGCTGCGTCGACGTCGCAATCAGCCAGCACGCTGGTGGCGGCCAACGCCGCAAAAGACGCAACAACCGAGGTCTTCCCTGTGCCGCCTTTTCCACTGATAACTGTCAGCTCTTTCATCGGCCTGCCCTCCTCTCTGTCTCACCCTTTCCCGATGCTATCTTCTTCTCAATCCTTTCGAGCAATTCAGAGAAAACGTGGCGGTATTCCGGCAGGGCCTTACAAACCAATTCACCCCGGGAATAAGCCTCAGCTATCCTGCGATCATCAGGGATCTCAGCAAGGATATCTATCTGCTCGCTTTTACAGTAATTGCGGGTTCTATCATCGCCAACATCAGCCCGGTTGATGATCACGCCGAAGGGGAGCATCAGGATTCTGACCATCTCCACCGCGAGCTTCAGGTCGTTCAATCCGAAAGGTGTCGGCTCGGTGACCAGAAGCACAAAGTCTGCCCCGCGAATGCTTTCGATCACCGGACATGAAGTGCCCGGGGGCGCGTCAATAATTAGAAGATCGGTATCTGTCCTGACGGCCTTGACCTTGCGTATCACAGGTGGGGCCATCACTTCTCCTACATTCAGGATTCCCTGGGCAAACCGGATCCCATCGGCGTGCCCCGTTTCCAACTTTCCCGTATCCCGAAACGTTTCAGTAATTGCCCCTGCCGGACAAACCTCCCAGCACCCCCCGCAACCGTGGCACAGTTCGGGGAAGATAAGGGGATTTGTCTTCAGCACAACAATGGCGCTATACTGGCAGATCTCCCCGCACAAGCCGCATCCGGTGCATTTTTCAGCATCAACCTTGGGGATGCTTACGCTTACCGGATAAACTTCCTCGATCTTCGGTTTCAAAAAAAGCGCGCCATTCGGTTCTTCTACATCACAATCCATATAGGTAACACCGTGGCCGTTGTCCGATGATACAACCGCAAGGTTGTTTGCTATTGTAGTTTTGCCGGTACCACCTTTCCCGCTGGCAATTGAAATAGTTATCATTGTGACATCCTCACGTAAAATTTCATGTTTCTGATCTCCTCACATTATCGTTATTTTCCTTTACCCTTTTTTTTATTTTCCAGCTCCTGTATCCGCTTATTAATTTCCTGCATCTGTCTTTTCAATGCCTCTATGTCATCTTCACCGCTTTCTTGCTGATATTGCGTATCTACAGGTTGCTGACCACCAAACCCGGCACCCATGCCGCGTCCCATGCCCATGCCGCGTCCCATGCCCATGCCGCGTCCCATGCCCATGCCGCGTCCCATGCCCATGCCGCGTCCCATGCCAGCCCCACCAGCAGTATTCACACCGGGGCCGGCCTGTCCTGCAAAGTTTCCACTGACACCATAGTGGTCTGCCACGTTGGGGCCTCCTGTTGCGGTAAATCTTCCCTCTTGAAACTGCCTGATAGCGTCCCTGACATTTCCGGTACAGCCGGTGATAACCTCAATTCCTGCCGCTGAGAGCACCTGGTATGCATTAGGCCCACAGGCGCCCGTCAATACATGTGTCACCCCTCTTCCTGCGATCATCTGGGCTGACTGGATACCTGCTCCGCCGCCCAGCATAGCATTCGTGTTCTCAATGGCCTCGAAGCTGAGGTCGTCAGTGTTGACGATCAAAAAATATGGGCATCGACCAAAACGCTGGTCAATTCTTGCCTCAAGGGTAGGACCTTCTGATGTAATTGCAATAAGCATAATTAGCCTCCTAAGCTAAATCTTTTTAGCGAACAAAGGGGCACGGTTCGTTTCCTTCCCCGTTGCCCCCCTGTGTTCTTTTTCGGCATTCAACCTTTTTGAGACGTGGTTTTCGCCGCTTCTCCTTCAAGTTCTTTGAGCTGCATGTGAACATTTTCGAGCATATCTTCCAGATATTCCGCCTGGCCCTTCAACATATCAATTTCCTGCTGCCTGTTCATGGCTGCTGGTGCCGGAGGACCATAAAAACCTCCGTACGCATTAGGATAACCCCAGACCGGCATGCCTGCAGCCGACCTCTGCCAGCCGGTCATACCGGTTGCGTAGTACCGGTTCCGCCAGCCCCGGCCGCCGCCGCGTCCTCGTCCCCAGCCCCAATAACCCCGTCCGGGGATAAGGTTCATAGATCCGGGGGCGCCAAAACCAGCGCAGTACCCTGCTGCCCGTCCTGTCATTGGACCCATTCCCATTGGGCCCGTTCCGTCTCCACCTGGCATAGTGTATACCTCCTTTGTTTAAATAAATTTCTTTTTGTTCAGATAATGCCTATTCTTTTCTATCATTCGTTGCTGTTATCCTCTCCCGCGTTTCCCAGGATTTTCATCGTTTAACTACCAACTTCACGTTCTCCTACCAGCCGAACCATCGGTTACCACGTCCCCGGCCTCTCCCTAAGCCGCGTCCTCGCCCCCGGCCAAAACCTGTAAAAAACCACGGTTGCATAAAACCATAGGGAATCCGTTGGCTATACGCAGGGACCGGCGGTGGCATCATGCTGCCCCGATAGCCCCGGGCAACCCTCCCGGGGAAGAAACCGGCAAAACCAGGAACGTTGTTTCCGACACAGTAGCCTGCTGCGCGCCCTGTCATCGGCCCCATTCCCATTGGGCCCGTTCCGTCTCCACGTGGCATGCTTCTCACCTCCTTTCTGTATATGCTGCCCCATTAAAGGGGACCTTTTCTTCCGCGACGATGCTGGAAACGATACCTTTGTCGTCCCCCGAAGCAGCCCGGCATGAAAAAGCTTCTCCCTGTCAATTGGCCCCTCATAAACGCTCCGAGGACATCTTCAAGATTTCCGCAGGCAAATCCGATGACCCGGATGCCTGCGCTTATCAAAGCTGTCTCAAGGACGTGGGAAACGGCGCCGCAGATCAGCAGTTCAACTCCAATACCTGCCATCTCCTTTGCCCTCAGGAAAGGATTTCGATTCTTCAACAGGATATCTTCTCTTCGCAGCTCTCTCCCGTTTTCAATGTAGACCAGACATAGCCTGTCGGACACATCAAAGACGGGCGATACGCTGCCTTGCCAGTTTGCTATTGCGATCATCATATCTTTATTAATTGCAACCTTTATACCACAGTGGGCATATAATAATATTACCAATAAATTCAGCATGTTGTAATTTAATAGGTATGGAAGGGTTGATTTATTGATTTCATTATGCAATATTATATCATCGTTAATATTGCATTTAGCATGATTATGAATTATGATAATAGTAGCTGATTATGAAACGTGCAACCCATGAAAATGATAGAGACGTAATCCTCGATTCAATCAATGAGGGCGTTTTCACCGTAGGCCGCGATTGGCGTATCACCTCCTTCAATCAGGCCGCACAATATATTACCGGCGTTTCAAGAGAAGAGGCGATAGGGCGCCTCTGTTCCGAGGTATTCCATGCAAATATATGCGAAAATAGCTGCGCGCTGAGGAAAACGTTCGAAACGGGGAAGCCCGTTGTGAATGCCACCGCTTTTATCGTCAACAACAAGGGCTTCAGGGTTCCCGTTCGCATCTCCACAGCGATCTTGAAGGACGACAGCGGCAATGTGATTGGCGGGGTGGAGACCTTTCAGGACTTAAGCCAGGTCGAACAACTGCAGAAGGAACTGCAGAGCCGCCACACCTTCGAAGACATTGTCGGCAGAAGCCCCGAAATGATGCGCCTCTTCGAGATGCTTCCGCTGATCGCTGAAAGCAGCAGCACGGTCCTGATCGAAGGCCCGAGCGGCACAGGGAAAGAGCTCTTCGCAAGGGCCATACATAATCTGTCGCCGCGCAGAAAAAAACGCTTTGTAGCAGTAAACTGCGCCGCCCTGCCCGACACGCTCCTTGAAAGTGAGTTTTTCGGCCATAAGGCCGGGGCGTTCACAGACGCAAAGCGGGACAAGGTCGGGCGCTTCATGCTTGCTGACGGGGGCACAATATTCCTCGATGAGATCGGCGATATATCGCCGGCCTTGCAGGTGCGCCTGCTCCGCGTGCTCCAGGAGCGCACAGTGGAACCGCTCGGCGCAATAGAGCCGGTAAAGGTGGATATCCGCGTAATCTCCGCTACTAATAAAGACCTGACAAAGCTTGTCGAAGATGGGAAGTTCAGGGAGGACCTCTATTACCGCCTCCGGGTCGTTCGCCTCGGGTTGCCAGGCTTAAAAGAGCGGCGGGAAGACATTCCGTTGCTGGTAGGCCATCTTCTGGCCAAGTTTAATCAGCTTCAAGGGAAAACTGTTACCGGCCTGTCCATTGAGGCAATGGCACAGCTTATGGAATACGATTTTCCCGGCAACGTGCGGGAGCTTGAGAATATTCTTGAACAGGCTTTTGTCTTATGCCGTGGGGAGGTCATAGAGCTGCACCACCTTCCCCCTGAATTGCGCCCGGCCGCAGAATCTTCGGACGGTAAGGCCGGCCCCATGAGCCTCGAAGCAATGGAGAAAAGCCTTATCGCCGAGACATTGCGCCGCTATGCAGGTAATAGAAAGTCGGCTGCCCGCGACCTGGGCATCAACACCAGCACGCTTTACAGAAAGATAAAGGACCTGAAGATCGAAGCGCCTGCGAGCGATGGGCGCGGGCATCGCAGATAGCATTGCATATTGCAAGAATGTATGGTAGGTAAAATAGGCATATAATCCCCACGCTGCCTTCGTAAGAAAAAAAACAGCTATTTAAGTCATGGGGTTATCGCACCTGCCTTATTACCGGTGAAGGGTGGCATGTTAATTGCTTAACTACGTTTAGCGTGAAACGAGGAGAAGTGATAATGTCGAATAATCTTGACGAATTTTTAAAAGAACTGCAGGACAAAATCTTCGACGATACGATCAGAGATTACGGACAAAAGGTCTTTGACAGGTGGCGCAACCCGTTGCACATGCGCCCCATGGAGAACCCTGACGGTTATGCTCGCATTACCGGCCCCTGCGGCGACACGATGGAAATATTCCTGAGGTTAGAGAAGGATAAAGTCAGCGAGGCCTCGTTCCAAACGGACGGCTGCGGGCCAAGCATCGTCTGCGGCTCACTGGCGGCCGAGCTTGCCCTTGGGAAAAAACCGGATGAGGTCAGGGGGATCACCAACGAGACGATCCTTGAGGCCATCGGCGGGCTCCCGGAGGAAAGCCTCCACTGCGCCCTGCTTGCCGCAAATACGCTGCGGGAGGCCATCGATCGCTACACGAAACAAAAGCCTTCGGTGACCGAGGGCACGTCGGGAGATGACCTTCATGGTAGATAGTCATAACAGAACGATCAATTACTTACGCCTTTCCGTGACAGACCGCTGCAATCTCAGGTGCATCTACTGCATGCCTGACGAAGGCATCGCCTTTACACCCCACAGCGAGATCCTTACCTATGAGGAGATGATCCATATTGTAAAGCTGAGCGTGAATAAAGGCATTCGGAAGATACGGTTGACCGGAGGAGAACCTCTGGTAAGAAGAGATATTCTTGGCTTCATCCAGAAGCTCCAGCAGATAGATGAGATAGATGAGATCACCCTTACCACCAACGGCGTTCTCCTGAAGGATTTCGCCCGGGGCCTCCGGGAATGCGGCATGCGGCGCATCAATATCAGTATGGATACCTTGAGTAAGGACAAGTTCTGCACGATAACCAGGCGAGATTTTTTCGACCGTGTCTGGGAGGGGATAGACGAAGCCGAGTCCCTGGGGTTTGACCCTATCAAGATAAACGTCGTCGCCATGAGGGGCATAAACGATGATGAGATCGTTGACTTTGCAAAACTGACGTTCAACAAGCCCTACCATATACGCTTTATCGAGATAATGCCCTTCGGCAAAGACAACGGCAATGGCTGGGCAAGGGACAGGTTCATTTCCGTCGGCGAGATCCTCGACCGCATTCGATCACTGGGAGAGGTAAATCCCGTTGGCCACAGCCTTCTTGACGGCCCCGCGCAGCGCTACAGGCTTGAGGGAGCAGCAGGGGAGATCGGGTTCATCGGAACGCTCAGCAACCATTTCTGCAAAACATGCAACAGGCTCCGCCTCACATCATGCGGCCAGTTGCGGGGATGCCTCTTCTCAGACGAGGAAACCGACCTGAAGACCCCCTTGCGGAGAGGCGGGGGCGACGGTGATCTGCTCCATCTTATTGAAACCACTATCCGCAACAAACCCAAGGAACACAAAATGGGCCTGTGGGAACCCCGTAAATGCGTGCGCCCCATGAACAGGATCGGAGGTTAAGATACATTCCTCTTTTTAACGTTCCTTCCACACAGGTTCTCTTTTTTCCATGAAGGCGCTGATCCCCTCTTTGGAATCCTCCGTTGTGCAAAGGCGCGCAAGCGTATCGGTCATATATTCAAGTGAGGCAAAATATTCCATATCCGCCGCAGCGTAGAATGCCTTTTTGGCCGTCTGAACGGCAAGGGGGCTTTTGCGGGCGAGGACCGCAGCCCATTCGCGGGCGCCCTGGTCAAGCTCGTCCCCCTTTACGACCCGGTTCACGAGCCCTATCTCCAGCGCCCTCTGCGCAGTTATCATCTCACCGTACAGCAAAAGTTCAAGGGTGCGCTTCCTTCCCACAGAACGTGAGACCGGCACGGCAGGGCCGATGCAGTTGAGGCCCACGTTGATCGCCGTCAGTCCGAACGTTGCGTCCTCTGAAGCGATCGCCAGGTCTGCCGCGGCCGTCAGGCCCGCCCCGATCGCCGCCGCCACGCCCCGTACCTGTGCGATGACGGGCTTGCTGATCCGGCTTATCGTAACAAGGGCCTTTCCCATGTGCCCTATCCAGTCCCGGTATTCAAGGGCTGTCTTCCCGGGGAATTCGCTTACGTCAATACCCACGCAAAAGGCCTTTCCTGTGCCTTTTAATAGGATAACCCTTACGTTCCTGTCCCTGTCGAATTCCCAGAGCGCGCTGTCGAGCTCGCCTGCCATGGGGGTATTGAAGGCGTTCCACTGCTTCGGCCGGTTCAATATTATCTCTCCCACATAATCTTCACCAATATTCGCAATAATATTTGCGTAATCCATGGTATGCTCCTTTCGTTTTCTTTTCTGCTCCGAATCCTATACCAGATTGCGCATGATATTGTCAAAGCGTATTCTTCAGGAAAAAACTATCATGCGAGGACATTGCCCGCTATATGCTTGTGCTGCCGGCAAGGACATTTATGAAAAGGGTTTCATTGCCAAAAAAGGGGTATAATGGTAATATTTATCAAAATATCAAGGTTTTGTAAAATTATCGTTGTGAAGGAAGGGCTTGTAAAATATTTGGAGGTATTTTCCTGGAAACGCTTTCTGTCATCGCGAACAGCCTTAGCCTGTCCAATTTTTTGCATGATGTGGCAGAGGAATTCCACGCCTATATCTTTGATCGCGGAGAGCGGATCCACATTAAAATGGGGGAGACGTTATTCTGCGAGGGAGACCCGGCGCAGAAATGTTACTTTGTTCTAAGAGGCCGCCTTAAACTCACCAAACTTCATGAGCAGGGAAAAACGGTTGTCGTCCGCTACATCAATCCCGGGGAATTGACAGCCGCAATATCTGTTTTTAAAGGAAAGAACTATCCTGTTACAGCGCAAGCAGCCGCTGCCGCCGAAACAATCGACTGGAACAAGCAGACTATGGAGGATCTTATGGCGGAATTCCCGCAATTGGCGGTGAACATGCTCAGGGTTGCCGTCGACCGCCTGGACGATCTGCAAACCCGCTATCTGGAACTCTGTGCCGAACAGGTGGAACAGCGTATCGCACGCGCCCTGTTAAGGATCATGCGACAGTCCGGCCTCAAGACAGAAGACGGCATCTTGATCGACTTCCGGCTCAGCCGCCAGGAACTGGCAGAGTATACCGGCACCACTCTTTATACGGTAAGCCGCGCTCTTAGCGCCTGGGAAAAGAAAGGCTGGGTAATATCCGGGCGGGAGCGCATTACAGTGTCCAATCCCCATGCCCTGGTTCTGTTTGCGGAAAACGGCTGATTTTCAAAAACACAATCTTTTTTCAATCTTTGCACCGGCGCAAAGACTTTCTTGCATAAGACAGGTTACGCTAAAGACCGATGAGCCTGGAGCCGCACATGACGATAAAGAAGTTGTTGGAGCGCCACCCAATTGCGATTAATGTCTTTATCGAGCGAAAAATGCTTTGCGTGGGGTGCCCGGTACAAGAATATCATACCCTGGAAGAAGTTGCCCGGATTTACGGCGTTACACTCTCTGTCCTGATGGAAAGCGTGCGGCATGCTATACAAACAGCAAAGGAGCGATCAACAACAGTCAGATTCAATTCGCTTCTGGAAAAGCTTGGAGAGAAAGATCCGGAAGTGAATAGAATGCCCCGGAGCGGTAAGGAAAAAAATAAGCCCGGGCATTCAATAAAATAAAAAAAGGAGGGTACAATGCAGGCACGAAAAATAGAGGACCGCATATACTGGATGGGGGCCGTTGACTGGGACAGACGGCTTTTTGATTCGCTCATTCCACTTCCCGACGGTACCACGTATAACTCCTATCTTGTTGAGGGGACCGAGAAGACCGCCTTGCTTGACACGGTCGATCCGCCGACGGCTGAAACCCTGATGGGGCAGCTCGATGCAGTGCCAAAGATCGACTATATCATTTCGCATCATGCCGAACAGGACCATTCCGGATCTATCCCCCGGGTTCTTGAGAGATATCCTCAGGCAAAGGTCGTCTCTACCCCCAAGGCCAAAACTATGCTCGTCGATCTCCTCAAGATACCAGAGGACTCCTTTATCACCGTAGCAGACGGAGAGACGATATCCCTCGGCGACAGGACGTTGAAGTTCATCCACGCCCCATGGGTGCACTGGCCGGAAACGATGGTGACCTACCTGGAAGAAAAACACATCCTCTTCAGCTGTGATTTTTACGGTTCCCATATCGCCACTACGGATCTTTTCGTGGCCGACGAGGGAAGGGTAAACGAGGCAGCCAAGCGCTATTTTGCAGAGATCATGATGCCCTTCAGGGGCATGATCGAGAAAAATATCGAAAAACTTAAAGCCTATAATATTCAGATGATAGCTCCCAGCCACGGCCAGATTTACAACCGGCCTTCGTTTATCATGGATGCTTACAGGGATTGGGTGTTCGGCTCGCCCCGGAACATCGCTGTTTTGCCCTATGTATCCATGCACTCCAGCACAAAGCTTATGGTCGATCATCTGGCGTCGGCCCTGGTGAAAAACGGTGTTCATGCTGAGCTCTTTAATCTGACCGTGACCGATATCGGAAAACTGGCAATGGCCCTGGTTGATGCCGCAACGATCATTGTCGGCACGCCTACGGTACTGGCCGGCCCGCATCCCCTTGCCGCATACGCCACGTTCCTGGCAAATGCCCTACGGCCCAAGGTAAAATTTCTCTCCATTATAGGTTCCTACGGATGGGGAGGCAAAACCGTGGAAACGCTTGCCGGAATGATTCCCAACCTCAAGGTAGAAGTCCTGGAGCCCGTGCTCTGCAAGGGGCTGCCGTCTCAGAACGATTTTAGCGCATTGGACAGACTGGCTGAATCGGTTGCGCAAAAACATAAGGAGCTCAATCTTGCCTGATATGGCTGTAAAGGGCTATAGCGACTGCGGATGTGATTATCATATTTCCTGGGTCTGGCTTTTAAAGTAAAAAATCTTTAAGAAAAAAGGAGGATACCATGTTTTGTTTTCAGTGTCAGGAAACCGCAAAAAACACTGGATGCACTGTAAAGGGGGTATGTGGAAAACCGGAGGAAACCGCCGATCTTCAGGACATGCTCATCTACGTGTGTAAAGGGATCTCGATCTATGGTGAAAAGCTAAAGGAAATGGGCACTGTGGACAAAGATGCCGCCCGCTTCATATGCAAGGCCCTTTTTACCACCATTACCAACGTGGCCTGGGACGATGATGTCATCATCGGCCGGATCAAGGAAGGGTTCAAGGTCAGGGACGCGGTGAAGGAAAAGGTAAAGGCCGCCTTGCCGGGCGCGCTTCCGGACTGCGCAACCTGGTTTTCGGAAGACAGGGAAAAGATAGTGGCCAAGGCGCTTTCCGAAGAGGTTCGCATTACAGCCACTCAGAACGAGGACGTGCGCTCCCTCAGAGAGCTCCTTATCATCGGCTGCAAGGGAATTGCTGCGTATGCCGATCATGCCGCGGTTCTCGGCCACGAAAAAGACGATATCTACGGCTTCCTTATGGAGGCCCTGGCATCCACCACAAAGGATCTTACAATCGACCAGATGATCGCCATGGTTATGAAGGCAGGGGAAACGGCCGTAAATACAATGGCCCTTCTGGATACAGCCAATACAGCCGCCTACGGCAATCCGGAGATCACCGAGGTCAACATCGGGGTCAGAAACAATCCAGGGGTCCTGATCTCCGGCCATGACTTAAAGGACATGGAAGAGCTTCTCACGCAAACCGAGGGAACGGGCGTGGATGTTTACACCCACGGAGAGATGCTGCCTGCCAACTACTACCCGGCTTTCAAAAAGTATGCCCATTTCGTCGGTAACTACGGCGGCTCGTGGTGGCACCAAAACGAGCAATTTGAATCCTTCAACGGCCCCCTTGTTCTCACCACCAACTGCCTGATCCCCATAAAAAAGGACAATACCTATCTGGATAGGCTGTTCACTACCGGTGCGGTGAACTATCCCGGCGCAAAACACATTGCCGACAGGCCGGAAGGCGGGGCAAAGGATTTTTCCGCCGTTATCGCAAAGGCAAAGAGCTGTCCGCCCCCAAAAGAGCTGGAAAGCGGAACTATAGTCGGCGGCTTCGCCCACAACCAGGTGCTCGCATTAGCCGATAAAGTTATTGACGCCGTAAAATCGGGGGCCATCAAGCGCTTTGTCGTCATGGCTGGGTGCGACGGGCGCCAAAAAACTCGGAGCTACTTTACCGAAGTGGCCGAGAACCTGCCAAAGGATACGGTGATCCTGACCGCAGGCTGCGCCAAATACAGGTACAACAAGCTGCAGCTCGGAGACATCGGCGGCATACCCCGCGTGCTTGACGCCGGCCAGTGCAACGATTCCTATTCACTCGCGGTGATCGCCCTGAAGCTCAAGGAGGCCTTTGGTTTAAACGACATCAACGATCTCCCCGTCTCCTACGATATTGCCTGGTACGAGCAAAAGGCCGTGGCCGTGTTGCTTGCCCTTCTCTTCCTCGGCGTCAAGGGCATTCGCCTGGGGCCTACGCTGCCGGCCTTTCTCTCACCCAATGTAGCCAAGGTCCTGGTGGATAAATTTAATATCAAGCCCATCGGCACAGTACAAGAAGACATCAATGCAATGATGAGGGGCGAATAAGAAGTTATTGCGCAAGGGTGAACCGGGCGGGAAAAGGTCGGCTTCGTTTGTCCCGGCCGGTTCACCCCCGATATTGTGTGATTTCATAATCCCTGCCGTGACAGACCCCAGATTTTAGCAAAGATCTCTATCCGGCAACTTTCCGTCAGCAAATCATATTACACCAAATAAGTTTGATAGAAAGCATCTATAATTCGACAAATTACTATCGAAATTATCGATTTGACATATAGGAAATATCTATGTTTTTTTACAATGGACTTTTTAGAAACTTAGAGAAGGAGATCGTATGCCTAAATATGTACAATTTTTTTCAACACGCTGGGGGATCATCGGGGTGGGGGCCTTTATAGGGGTCTTCGCCCAGCTCCTTCAGAAGTGGGGAAACCCGGCGAACATGGGCATCTGCGTGGCCTGCTTCGAGAGGGACATGGCAGGCGCCATGGGTCTTCACCGGGCGGCCGTGGTGCAATATATGCGGCCCGAGATCATCGGCTTTGTCGTCGGATCGCTGATCGCCGCCTATGCCTTTAAGGAGTTCAGGTCGCGGGCAGGGTCCGCCCCCATCGTCCGCTTCATCCTTGGCGCCTTTGCCATGATCGGGGCCCTCGTCTTTCTGGGCTGCCCCTGGCGTGCTGCCCTCCGTCTGGCCGGGGGCGATTGGAATGCGATCTTCGGCCTCCTCGGGCTTACCGGAGGGATATGGGTCGGTACGCTTTTTCTGAAAGGCGGCTACAATCTCGGGCGCTCACAGAACACCCACGCGTCCGTCGGATGGATACTGCCCCTCACGATGCTTGGATTTCTTGTGATCATGTTCATCTTCCCACAGGTACAGGGCCAGGACAAAAGCGGGGTCTTATTCTACAGCTTAAAAGGCCCCGGTTCCATGCATGCACCGCTTTTTGTGTCGCTGGCGATCGGCCTCATCATCGGATTCCTGGCGCAAAGGAGCAGGTTCTGCACAATGGGGGCAATACGGGACCTCATCCTTTTCAAGCAGGCCCATCTCCTCTCAGGGTTCATCGCGCTTGTCGTAGCTGCCTTCATTACCAATCTGATCCTGGGGCAGTTTCACCCCGGCTTTGCAAAACAACCTGTGGCCCATACGATGGGCCTCTGGAACTTCGGCGGCATGGTCCTGGCCGGGTTAGCCTTTTGTCTGGCCGGCGGGTGTCCGGGACGACAACTCTTTCTCGCCGGTGAGGGCGACGGGGACTCGGCGGTCTTCGTCTTCGGGATGATAGTAGGGGCAGGTATTGCCCACAACTTTGGTTTGGCAAGCTCGCCGGAAGGCGTGGGGCCCTACGGGATCCCTGCCGTGATCATAGGTCTCCTGGTTTGCCTGTTCATCGGGTTCACCATGAGAAAGCAAATTGCCTGAACAAGGAGGAATAACATGAGCGTAATCGTCGATGCAAAAGGTCTTTCATGCCCGCAGCCTGTTCTTTTAACAGTCAATGAGATGAAGAAGGTGAAAAAAGGCGAGATTGTCGTTCTCGTAGATACAGACACATCCAAGGAAAACGTCTCCCGTGCAGCGATTTCGCAGGGATGGACAGTAAAAGGGGTTGAGCCGGAAGGGGCAGGTTTCCGTATCAGCATCGCAAAGGATTGACCCATGTCTTTATTGGGATTTTTAAGAAAGGGCCAGCAAGAGGTTGAACAAAGGGAAGATGCGGACTATGGTTTTCTTGTTTTTGAAAATACCGGAGAAGTGATCCAGGCAGAAAACCTGCTGAAAAAGAACGGCTGGGAGATCCGCGTGATGGGACCGCCGCCTGAGATTCGAAAGGGATGCGATCTTGTCATAGAGTTTCCCCTGATCGAGGAACTGAAGATCATAAAGGTCCTTCATGATGCCGGCATACCGCCCTTACTGGCAGTCCCCGTAACAGACCCTTTGCTGCAGCCCGTTGATCTTTTCAAAGTCAAGGATTTTGGCGAACACTTGATGGTGCAGGCAGCCAACATGAAACTGACCGTTGATAAAGAATCGCTTGTCATCGTCAATGTCTCCGGAGGCGGCTGCCCTGACGTTCCTTACCTTGCCTGGCAGATGGTTGGCAGGCATCTTAACGACGCCCCAAGCCCCCGGGAAATAGGTCATACCCTTTGCGGTTATGCCCTCCAGTTCGCGTATGAAGAGGTGAAAAAGAGATGCTCGCAGTCGTAGGCACCGTCCCGGAGCACGACTTTCCATTACTTGCAGGAAACGTCACCCTGGAAAATGGCAATATTTGCATCCAGGGGAAAAGGGTAAATATAGATCGAGGAACCCCTGCCCTGCTTGCCGCCGCCGCCAAAGTTGCAGAGTTTTTAGGCAGGGAAGCGCCTTTTGCCTACCTGGTCGGGGATATCGGCCATGGCGATGGAAGTAAAAAACTTTATCAACATCTTTCAGAGCACCTCAAACAAACCGGTTTTCATACCATGGCCTTTCATTACATACAGCCCCTCGTGGAATGGCACAACCGGATTTTTACGACTATCGAGAAAATGATCCCGGCGCCGGTTCTCATAGCAGACGCCGGATATATGTATATGGCGAAAATGGCCGGACGATCCGAAGCGTACGATCTGTTCACGCCCGATATTGGCGAACTTGCTTTTCTTGCAGACGAGATCGCTCCCCATCCTTTTTACACGCGAGGGTTCATCCTGCACGAACAGAACCACGTTCCGGACCTGATCAACCGGATATACGCTAATGGAAACGCTCCGGAGTATCTCCTTGTCAAGGGCGGTAAGGATTACGTTGTCAACAGGGAAGGGGTGCAGGGCATCGTCGACAGGCCTGTCGAGGAATCCATGGAGGCCATAGGGGGGACCGGCGATACGCTGACCGGGATCGTCGCTGCCCTAAGCGAGTCCGGCATAAATGTCCGGGAAGCCGCCGTGGTCGCAGCCAGGACAAATAGATTGGCAGGATCTTACGCACACCCCACACCTGCAACCCAGGTAATAGAGATAATCCGGTACATCCCGGAAGCTCTGAAAGCCTGCATGACGGAAAAATAATGACAGACAGGAAAACGCCTCGACTGACAGAAACGGTAAAAGGGGCCGGCTGAGCCTCTAAGCTGGGTCCGGGAGACCTGGATAAAGCCTTGTGCGGCCTTTCCTTGATGGATGACCCAAACCTGATCGTGGGGATGGATAGGGCCGACGATGCCGGAGTATACAAGATCTCTGAAGACCTTGCGATCATTCAGACGGTCGACTTTTTCACCCCGATCGTAGACGATCCTTATATGTTCGGTCAGATCGCTGCCGCCAATTCGCTCAGCGATGTCTACGCTATGGGAGGACAACCCCTCACGGCGATGAATATCGTCTGCTTTCCGATAAAGATGATGGATATATCAATACTGAGAGATATCCTCAGAGGCGGCCTCGACAAGATGAAAGAGGCGGGGGCAACACTGGCCGGCGGCCACAGCGTCGAGGATTCGGAATTGAAATACGGGCTCTCTGTCACAGGGATCATTCACCCCTCCAGGGTGCTCACCAATGTGGGGGCAGAGACAGGAGATGCATTGATCCTGACCAAACCTCTCGGCACGGGGATAATCAACACCGCCATAAAAGCCGGAATGGCAAAAGAGGAATCGATCGAAATGGTAACACGCTGCATGGCCCGCCTTAACAAGGACGCTTCAGAGGTGATGCAGGAGGTGGGAGCGCGCGCATGTACTGACATAACAGGGTTTGGCCTTATCGGCCACGCCTTCGAGATGATCCAGGGAACCGGAAAGGGGATCGTCATCTATGCGTCCCGCGTCCCTCTTTTCCCCGAGGCCGTGAATTTTGCAGAGATGGGCTTGGTTCCCGGAGGCACCTATCGCAACAGGGATTTCAGGATCCACCAGGTCGATATTGATCCCGGGGTCTCACCCTATCTTTCTGACATCCTCTTCGATCCTCAAACATCGGGGGGGCTGCTCATCGCCGTCCCCGCAGAGAAGGCAGACAAAATGATCAAAACACTGAAAGAAAGGGGGGTAGAAGAGGCAGCCGTGATCGGAGAGGTTGTCAATGAACCGAAAGAAAGGATTGTGGTCGTCCTGAACAACTGACAAAAGTTAATAAAACGGGTGCTTTTCTTTCATGGAAACTATAGAATATTGTCCACAGCCTTCTAAAAATTGTTAATGAAAGGACGGCGACATGGAAGAGATGTCATTTCAGGACTACTACCCTGAGGAACTGAGCCATTGCTACGGGTGCGGCAGCATGAACGAGGCAGGTCTTCACATCAGGAGCTATTGGGATGGAGAGGAATCTGTTGCCCGCCTCACGCCGCAGCCCCATCACATTGCAACGCCGGGTTTTGTCTATGGCGGGCTGATCGCCTCGCTCATCGACTGCCACGGGGTCGGAACCGCAGCCGCAGCGACATGCCGCGCAGAAGGCAGGGAGATGGACGAGGAGCCGAGGCTGCGCTTTGTCACCGCATCCCTGAAGGTAGATTACCTGAAGCCGACGCCCCTGGGGGTTCAGCTCGAGGCAAGGGGTAAGGTGAAGGAGGTCGGGAAACGCAAGGTTTCCGTATCCGTCGAGGTCTTTGCAGAAGGGACGGTCTGCGCCCGCGGTGAGGTCATCGCCGTCCGCATGCCGGAGACGATGAAAATAAACTATCCCAGCGGCGGACCTCAGAGTATAGAAACGGCGTAATTATGCCCCCTCACCCTGACCCTCTCCCGCCGGGGGAGAGGGGACAATGCGGGTACAAACTGGTAACATAGTTTACAAAACAGACCGGATACATTGTTGACACTTTACGGCAAGGAGGGGGAACAGCGTTACCCCGCAGCACGCTGACCTAATGTTTTCGCCGCAGCCTGTGGATCCTCAGCCCCCCGACAACAAAGAGATAGACGGCGCCGGCGATGATGATCGTCGTCGCGCCTGCGGGGAGGTCCGGCCCATAGCTCACCGCGAGGCCCGCTGTGGTAAAAAGAACGGTCAACGCGGTGGAAAGCACCATCATATGCCACAGCCTTTTTGTTAATTCACCGGCAATAGCAGCCGGGAGGGTAAGCAGGGCGATGACCATTACGATCCCCACCACCGAAACCAGCAGCACTACCGTCAGCGCTGTCAGGCACAAAAGCAGGAGATAAAATATCTCAACATTGACACCCCTGAGCCGCGCAAATTCTTCGTCAAAGCACAGGGCAAGAAACCTGTTATAGAAAAGAACGCCGGCGGCCACGACCAGAACGTCGAGGCAAGCGATCATCCAGAGGTCCTGTGGGGAGACCATAAGTATGCTCCCGAAAAGGTAGCTCATGAGATCTTCGTTATATCCCGGCGTCCTGTATATGAAGATGATCCCGGTTGCCATGCCGATGGCCCAGAGGGATCCTATGACCGTATCCTCTCTCTGTTTTGCCCTCATGCTCACGAACCCGATGATCAAAGCCGAGATCAAAGCGGCAAGAATCGCCCCGTAAAATGGGTGAAACCATTCCCAGCGGCAGACAACCTGGCAGTAGCGTGCAGCGCCAAGGCCGCCAAGAACGGTGTGCGCTATGCTTCCGGCAATATAGGTTATTCTCTTTGTAACGACGTAACTCCCGATGATCCCGCATGCGACACTTGCAAGTATGCCCGTCAGGAGCGCATACTGAAGAAATGGATATCGCGGGAGGTCAGAAAGAAATGCGTACATTTTCAGGCCTCAGGTCCTCTTTATTCTCTGTGGTCATGCTGTACCATCCTGACAGTAGCTCCATAGAGATCGCTTATCATCTCTCCTGTAATGGCGGCTGTGGGATGAACCGCTACACTGCGGTTTACGCAGACGACACGCTGAACATACTGCGATACGAACCCTAGGTCGTGGCTCACAACGATAACGGTAATTGTCTTGCTGAGGGTGTTCAGCAATTCAAAAAGCTCTGTCTCCACTGCCATATCAACATTGGACGTCGGCTCATCAAGCAGGAGCAGTTTCGGCTCGGTTGCCAGCGCCCTCGCGATGAGCACCCTCTGGCGCTGCCCCCCTGACAACGCTCCGAAGGGATGTTTCCATGCATCGTACATCTCCAGTTTTTTCAGTGCCTCGAGGCATATGGCCCTGTCCCTTTTCCGGTAAGGGCCGAAGCGTGTTCCGTTTCCCAACCGGCCCATGAGGACGACGTCGAGAACGGTAACGGGAAAGTGGGGGTCGAACTGGACATGCTGCGGCATATAACCGATGAGGGCACTTGCCCTGTCCGGAGGCAGCGCGAAGATCTCTATGGTGCCCCGTGAGGGCTCAAGAAGCCCCAGCATGAGTTTCAGCAGTGTTGTCTTGCCCCCTGCGTTCGGGCCGACTATGGAGATGAAGGATCTATCGTATATGGTGAAGTTTACGTCTTCCAGCACGGGAATGCTGTTATAAGAAAAATCCACATCCCGGAAGCTGACAACGACCTCTCCCTCCATTGTTTATCTCCCGGGTAACCCTTTCACTATCTCAGAGGCTATCTTTTCAAGATTGGAAAGATAATCTCTTGACAGGGGGTTGATCGGCACTACAACTCCTCCGATAGCCTTTGCTATGGTTTCAGCGCTTTTCGTCGAAAACTGCGGCTGAACAAAAATTACATGTACCCCATCCTTTTTTGCCTTTTCTATGATGCCGGCCAATTGTCTGGCGCCGGGCTCCTTGCCTTCGATCTCGATAGGCAACTGATGCAATCCATAAGAATCTGCGAAATATCCGAATGCAGGATGAAAAACATAGATGTTGCTTCCTCTAAACGGGGCAAGGGCGGATGTGATCCGTTGGTCTATACGGTCCAGGTCAGACAAAAATGCCTGGAGGTTCCCCGAATATTCCTTACCATTCGCCGGGTCCAGTCTGCAGAGGGCGTCATAGATGTTCCGGGCCTGCACTTTTACGAGTTTCGGGTCCATCCATATGTGCGGGTCGGGTATCCTGCCGTGGTGCTCACCACCTGTCTTCTCGTCACGATCATGCCGGTGGCTGTCTAAATAACGATAGGGAACCCCTTTCTGCGTCTCAACAACAACAAGTTTCCTGTGAGCCTGCCTGATCTTGCTCATAACATTCTTTTCGAAGGGAACGCCGATGGCGAAATAGACCTTTGCCGATGACAGTTTTGTCATCTGCTGCGACGAAGGTTCATACGTGGCAGGAGACTGACCTTCACCGACGAGAACCTCCACGTCGACACGCTGCCCGCCTATGCGCTCGAGGAAATAAGCCTGGGGCAGTATGCTTACAAAGACGGTCATGGAGGTCTTCGGCTGCCCGGCCGTGGCAAAACAATAGAGAAAAACAACAGACATAAATGCAATAAAAATGAGGAATCCCTTTTTCATATACCCCTCCCGGAAAGGTGTTTCATCGTGTGCATTCTATGAAGATCTCCTGACAATCGTCACATCGCTTCAGCGCGTGGTCACGGGAAAAGCTTTCCCAATGCTCCTTCTGTTTCGGCGTTAAGATGCCGGAACCGCTGCAGAGAGGGCAGACATTCTCAAGCGCCGTCATGATCGCAGCACGGATGAACTCGGAACGATTGGGAATATCCCTGATCACAGCAAGCAGGTCTTCATTTACTTTAAACGTTACGATACTTTGTTTTTTTTTCACTGTTCACCGCCTTGTCGAAGATTAGATATTATTACTTAGTAATACCATTTTGTCAAGGCCAGCCTCTTCTTGACCGCTTTTTGCGATGAGGTTACAATTAAAGTCATGTACGCTGCACAGATCCCTGGAAAAGAGGGCGAAGAGCCTCTTGCAGGCTGTAAAGACCTGAACCGGCTTCGAGAGATCATCGACGCGACGAAAGAGAGATATTTCCCTCAGGACGATCTTCATCCCGTACCGGGCGGGGGAAAGGCCCCCTGCCCAAAGATCATGGGCATTTTCATCAACCCTACTGCGCGCAATATCAGTTCCTACGACACATGGTCCGGCCCGCGCTACCCCTTTGTCGGGATTAAAAGCCTCTGGAGGGTATTTCACAAGGCAGGTATCCTTGACCCTGTCACGATGGGGACAATTGAAAGTTCGCAGCATTGGGCAACCGATACCGCAACTGCCGTTCTGAACGCTCTTGACAAGGCAGGGGTTTACCTCACCAATATTGTAAAGCGGTCATACCGTGGTCCCCAGTTACCGGATAAAGGAATGGTGAAGATGTTTCTGCCCATACTGCTCAAAGAGATCGAGATCGTTCAGCCCTTATGCATCGTGACATTCGGCGGTTTTCCCTTTTTTTATCTCACGGGGAACAGGCTCAAGCTCGATGAATACTACCGGTCCATTAATGAAAAGGATCCTTTAGGGGGTTTCAGCCTGCCCATATGCTCCCGTTCATGCAGAGTGGTCCCCTGCTATTTCCCGGTCGGGAGAGGAAGCCCGGCGCGGGCGACAGAGATCCTCAGGCGGCTCTGGAATGAGCTTAAGGCCGGGCATTGAGGAAGTTTATTGGACTTGGATAGCAATTACTATAGACAAACAATATGGAGGCTAAAATGTACATGTGGCTCGACCAGATCAACAGGTGCAGCGACTGCGATGCCTGCCTTGAGGTCTGTCCGACCTATATGGCAACCGGGAACCTTGCATGCTCTCCGAAAGGGCGTTTAAAAGCGGCCCGCGAGGTCATCGAAAAGGATGAGATCGCCAAGGAGACCATCACCGCTTTTTACAATTGTCCCAAATGCGCTGCCTGCGAGGCGGTGTGCCCTGAAAAGATCTGGATCAGCAAGATCGTCGCTTATGTCCGCGGCAGGATCGTCGAAAGCGGCAAAGGCCCCCTTCCGGCCCACAAAAAGGTCATTGAGGGCATACTGGAAAAGGGGAATAGCGTGAACGGAGATCCTGCCAAAAGGCTTGAATGGCTGCCGGAACCCTTAGAAACCCGGCAATCCACGACCCTGCTCTACATGGGGTGCCTGCCCTCTTATCTTGTGAAAGATGCTGCCAGGTACTCTTATCTTGTGCTCAAAAAACTTGGGGTAGATTTCATGGTCCTCGAGGATGAAGGGTGCTGCGGCACCTATATCTATGAGTCCGGCGAGCTTGAGTTGGCCAAAGAGTATTTCCTGAAGAATTTGGAACGCTTCAAAAAGATGGGCATCACAAGACTTATCGCGCCCTGCAACGGCTGCTTCAAGTGCTTCAAACATTTCTACCCCGAGGTCCTGGGCTCCATTAACTTTGAGGTCCTCCATGTGGTTCAGGCTATCTATAACGAGATCAAACATGATCCTTCCCTCCTGAAAAAGATAGACAGGGATGCAACGTATCATGACAGCTGCCGCCTCGGGAGGGCCGAAGGATATACCGAAGAACCGCGCGAGTTGCTGGAATGGTGCGGCACCAGGGTCCACGAGCTTCCCCGCTCACGGCAGGATGCCTTGTGTTGCGGTTCCGGCGGCGGGATCCGGTCTGCATTCAGGGATCTTTCCTTTGACATCGCCAGAAACCTTTTGGACCGGACCGGGACAAGGGAACTTATCAGCCCCTGCCCGTTCTGCACATTCAACCTGAGCTATACCAATAAGAATGCCAAAATGGACAAAGAGATCACCTATATAACAAAGATCGTCTGGGAATCACTGGAAGATATTTCCTAAGCCCCCTCTCCCGCGAGGGGAGAGGGAACGTTACTGCTATGGCCCTCTTCCGCTGGGGGAGAAGGGACGGCGTTGCCCCGTAAGCGCTGAATCATTCAGATCGAAACACATAGCCGGTCAACGGCATCCTGTGGCCTTTCGATTCTTCCATGGTAAGCCAGGAGGATTTCTCTCCCCAGATAAGCACAACCTTGCTCCTCACCCACTCGAAGGGGAAATCTGCCTGGGGATCGTATTTTTCTATATACTCGATGTAGGGATTGCCCGAGAGGTCATAGGGAGCAAGGGGCGCATCATGGACGCCGTCGAATTCAACAGCAGGGGCGCCTATCCTCTCGCAGAGATCCTTATCAAAGGCGGGGGTTACGCTCACCCATCTTTTTCCAAGTAAGAGTTGCGTATACCCGTGGCTGGGAAAAAAATCAACACCCGTCTGGGCGACCAGATCCCCCGGAATCTTGTGGTTTTTTATCCTGGCGAAGACAAGGCGCGAGGGAATGCCCGCTGCCCGGGCCAGGGCGGCAAGGAGGATGGCCTTCTGGACGCAGTAGCCCCTCTCCCAGGCCAGCACCCTGCTGGCCACGAAATCCTCGAACCTGGTGGAAACCATATAGACGCTGTAGCGTATCCGGTCCCGCACGAAGTAGAAGAGCGCACGCGCCTTCTCCGCCTCACCGGAAAAAGGGAAGGCAATCTCCAGGGCAACGCGGCGTATCGACTCGTGGCCGGAATCGATCGCTGCGGTAGGTTTGAGATAGATCGTTATGTCTTCCATGTTATCGTTCACAATCGCTCCCCTCAAAATATTCCCGCATTGACGCCTTCTGCGATCGTCCTGCCGAGTTCGAAGCACTGCGCCAGCACCCCTTCCGTTACCCTGCCCTTGCAGACGATCGGGTGCTGGACCTTTTTGAAGCGATACCCCTTGCAAATCCGCTCGATATGGGTAAGGGCGCCTGATCCGTCATTCCCTGCGCTGATAACCACACAGAAAGGCTTCTTGTAGATATCCTGGTCATCCTTCAGTTCTTCGTAGGTCCTGTCGAACAGATCCTTTATCGCCCCTGCCATATAGCCAAAATATTCCGGCGAGCAGATCACTATTGCGTCGCAGACTTTTATGTCCTGTGCATTCGTATCTGAGGCACGCTTGAACATTGCATGCGCGTTCTCTGTATTGATGACCCCTTCCGCAACAGACCGCGCAAGGTTTTCCGTATTCCCCGACTGGGAGTGGTATGCAATAAGTATCTTAGCCATATCAAATACCTTTCACGACGTATAGTCCTCTATCCCGCACGTCTTCGCCACTATTTCAGAGATATCCATTACCAACAGTTTCTCTTCAATCCCTTCTGCCTTCACGGCGTCTTCGAGCATGATAAGGCACTTGGGGCAGGCAACGGCAAGGATTGCGGCGCCTGTCTCATAGGCCTCCCTCACCCTGCGCCTTGCCGGGCTGTTCTCGCTTCCTCCCAGGAGGTCTATCTGGAAATTCCCGCCGCCTCCGCCGCAGCAGAGCGCGCCGTCCCTGTTTTTCTCCATTTCAACTAAATCCGCGCCGGGGACAGCCTTTAGGATCCCTCTCGGCATTTCATACTCGTCATTCCAGCGCCCGAGAAAACAGGGGTCGTGGTACGCGACCTTGGAATGAATACCATTGGAAAATTCAATCCTTCCGGTCTCAAGAAGACCGCTGACAATGTGCGTGTAATGGAAAACGGAAAAATCGCCTCCATATGCCGGGTAATGGTTTTTAAATGCGTTGAAAGCGTGGGGCGAAAGGGTGATGATTTTCTTGACCCCCAGTTCTTTGAACCTCGCAATGTTGTCCTGGGCCAGGACCTCAAACAGCCCTTGTTCGCCAAGCTTCTGAACCTCGTTGCCGTCGCAATTCTCCTCGCTCCCGAGCACCCCGAAAGAGACGCCTGCCCTGCGAAGTATCTGCGCCAGCGCCTGAGCCGACTGCCTCGCACGCGCATCGTAAGAGCCCGCGCATCCCACATAGAGGAGGTACTCATGCCCATTATACTGCTCTGTTCCTGTTCCTTCCGCCCAGGAGCTGCGGCTTTTCCGCCCTGTGCCGTAAGGATTTCCGTAGAGCTCGATGTTCTGCAAAAAATTCTTCACCGCAGGCGGCAGCCTGCCTGCCTCCACCATCTCGCTCCGCGCGGCAACGACCATGTTTACGATGTCAATGTTAAAGCGCAGGGGGCATTTGACCTCGCAGTTCCTGCATGTGGTGCAGGAATAAAGTATCTCCGCAAGATGCTCGGTCCAGTCGACCTGCTCGTTGAGCCATGCCCTAGCCAGCCACAGCCTGCCTCCGCAGGAGTATGTCTCCATGCGAAAACGGGCGTAGGGCGGGCAGTTGTTCACGTCGATCCAGTTAACAGGGAACTTGCAGTAGCCGCACCTGAAGCAGCGGTGTATGGTGTCTCCATATTCAAAATCTTTCAGCGCCATCACGGTATCTCCCAGTTGCCCGGGTTCATGATCCCTTTCGGGTCAAGAAGCCCTTTTATCTTCTTCATCAGTTCCCGCGTGTTGGGGTCAAGCCTTTCCAGGACAAGCTTCTGGCCATAGGTGCCCGGTTTCCAGATAACCCCGCCCAGCTCCAGGACAAGCCTGTCTGTCTCATGGAGCGCGTTTCTCGCCCCCTTGATCGTCTCCGGGTCCGCCCTGTTGAAGGCATAGGTCCAGGCAAACATCATGGAGTGCGCCGCGCCGATGCACCGGCCCGTTACCGTGTAGGGGATGTCGTGCCTCTCCGAGATCTCCCGGCCCTTTTGGTAGCACTCAGGGTATTTCTCTATGGGCATGATGCTGCCCACATATTCGAACCCCCCGCCTTTTTTGTAATCAGAGGTCTTCGATATCTGCGGACGCTCCAGAGCCCTTGTAAAGCCCAGGTAAGCCCCGTCCCCCTTTTGTATATATTCACCGAGCGTATCGTCCCAGATGATCTCCTGTTTCATCTCGAGCTCTTTTTCCGAGTCTGCTGCAATATTGACGGTAAAGTGCTGGAGCATGCTTGCGAATGGAGGGATAGCGCTGCTGAAGGCGATGATATCCTCCGCCATCTGCGTATGCGTGAGCCTGTACACGATCTCCGGGACAAGCTCTTCGTCGTCCACGACGAACCGGCCCACCCCCCGTATGCGCTTTGCCGGCAGGAGGCGTATGGATAGCTTGGTGATAATGCCGGTGGTCCCGCACCATCCCAGGAACAGTCCCACATCCGGCAGGGGATGGTTCGTAAACCAGCGGGCCCCGATTGCACAGGAGCCGAAGCAACAGACCTCCCCGGTGGGAAGGACAACCTCGAGGCCGTTTACCATGTCCGAGTTAAAGCCGTATGGCTGGGCGAGGTCTCCCTGCCCATGAATAACGACATTGCCGACAATGGTTGCTGCCGGAGGCGCCCCGGGCTCGGAGTGGGTAAGATGAGGGTGGTGCCTTTCCAGGTAAGAGGTCAGCTGTCCCTGCGAGACGCCGCACTCCAGCACAGCATACCGCCCCTTCTCGTTCACCTCGATGATCCTGTCCATGCGCTTGAGGTCGAGCAGTATCCCGCCTTTCAAAGGCACCGCCAGCCCTGCAAGCGACATCCCCCCTCCCAGCGGGACAACGGGGATGTTCTCCCTGTTGGCAAGCCTCACTATCTCCTGTATCTGCCCGGCCGTCACCGGCGAAACCACATAGTCAGGCCGGTGCGGCTCTGCGGTCCCCAGGTCGAATGAATAGATGTAAAGCTCCTCCGGACGGTCGGAAACATGTTCGGCATCAACGATGGCAGCCAGCGATTGGTATATGGGGTCCATCAGGTCACCTCCACCCTTCGGGCGTCTCTCCGATGGCAAGCCGGCAGAGATCGCTCATGTGAACAGGCTTTATGCCGTTCCTCGCAACCATCCCGCCCAAGGTCTGGAAACACGCCGGGCAGTTGAACACGCATACCTCTGCCCCGGCCTTTTGCATGTCCTCAATGTTTCTTTTCTGCTGCATCGCGGCCCGCTTTCGGCTGCCTTCCCTCTTCTGTCCCTCGATAGCCCCTGCGCAGCACAGCGCGTTCTCGTCAACGAACTCCCTTTTCACGCTCTCTGCCCCGATAAGATCAAAGATGCGGCCGACAAAGAGATGCTTGTCCGGGGAGAGTCGGGAGGAGCATGGGCGCTGGTAGGCCACTTTCAGGTTCAAGGGCCGTATCATATCCTTGAGCTCGACAAGACGGTTATAAAGGTACTCGTAGAAATGGACAGGCTTGAAGGGCACATCGATCCCATGGGCACTGCTATAAGACGTGTAGGCCCCGTAACACTCATCGTGAAAACATATGACCTCCGTTGGCTTATATTTCGCTATGGTTTCGATGATGCCCGGCAGCCTTTCTTTGATGATGGAGTCCCTTCCATAATGCAGGTACATGAGCTGGCAAAAAAAATGAAACATCTTGCGCTCGTCAGTTGATATTGCAGCAATCCCCTCAAAGAGTTTTCCCTGTATGAGATGCGTGAGCTCGGAAAAGGCGCCGATATTCAGAACAGGACTGTTTATCTCTTTGATCTCCGGCCGGCCCCTGAAGGGTATCCCGATATTGACCGCCCGCTGTATAAGCGGTCTGGGTACAGGGGAGATCCCCCGCGCCTCCTGTTTTTCCGCAATAAGGTAGAAGGGATGGTTCCCGAATGTGCAGTATTCCTCACAGGCATAGCAGGTCGCGCATTCGTGCAGCACAAATGAGTCTTCTCCGCGGGCTATCTTGAGGATCTCTTCCTGTGCGGTCTCACGATCAATCTCTATATACTGGCACTTGGCAAGACATGCCTGGGTGCTGCAGCCAAGGCATAGATCCGGATCAAACTTCAGTTCGTACATCCTCTGTCTCCTTACGATGTCCGCTTGCCCGGACAGGCAGCAACACCAATGCGCAAATCTCTATCTTTCCTTCAGAAAAAGGAACTGCTGCAAAAACAAGACAAGATGTTATAAAAACCTCAGAAGGCCATTCTCGGCTTCCAGACCTTCCAGACATTTCCGGCAAGCTCGGCGCTTGGCGTAAGCGTAACCCTGCCGGGCTGCCACCCGGAAGGGGTCGCCTCGCCTGTCGCCCGGACATGCTGGAATGCCTTTACCTGCCTGATGAACTCTACAACGTTACGGCCTACAGGAGGCGTAAGAACCTCCATGGCCTGGATGATCCCATCGGGATCGATGATGAAGCGGCCCCGGATATCCACCCCTGCCTCGTCATCGTAGACGCCATAGACCCTGCCTATGAGGCCGCCTGCGTCAGAAAGCATAGGAAAGGGGATCCCGCCCTTGACCATCTTCGAAAGCTCGGTCTCCTGCCATATCTTGTGAACAAAACGGCTGTCTGTGCTCATTGCGAGGATCTGCACCCCGAGGGCCTTTATCTCTTCGTACTTGACGGCGACCGCCGCCAGCTCTGTAGGTCAGACAAAGGTAAAGTCGCCGGGATAGAAACAGAGCACCACCCACTGCCCTTTAAATTCCGAGAGCGCGATGTTCTTGAAACCACCGTCTGCAAATGCATTTGCTTCAAAATCCGGCGCCGGCTTCCCTACTCTTGCTGTCATGATAACCTCCTTCTGCTGATTTGTTGCTGCTGATACCGGGGCATCTGCGGGCGGCATCCCGACAGGCCCCTTTGCCGGTTTTACACAGGACTCCTTCTGCTCTGCCATAGGTAAACCTCCTTTCGCTAAAAAGTAACTACCTCGTACCCCGCGTCGATATATGCAGGAAACAAAATCCTAATATCGAAGCAAGAAAACACTGAACAATATCAAACAAATGTCCGAAACGCGCTGTCAGCCATATCAGGTCTTCCCTCTCCTTATTAACGTATCAGGATCGCTTAAAGGCTTTACGGATATCTTGTGGCTCCTGTATACGGATATCACCGGAAGACCGTTGAACAATTCCTGTATCACCGACAATCCCTCTTCCGGGAGCGGCTGAACCGGGGATTGCCGCAAAGGAGTGTTTAGCTGGACTTCGTCTGGACCAATATCCCGGACAATACGCGCCAGCTCTCCTGCATAGCCTTCATTTTCCTTCGTAAACATAAGCTGCAAGGCCAATTTTCCTTTATACCCTTTTCTGAATTTTTTAATACCATCAAGGACCCCTTGGAACCTGATCGTTCCGCCGGGGCGGTTGATCACCTCGAAAACCCCCTGAATTGGCGCATCAAGCTTTGCGATCACATAATCTGCCAGCGCAAGTTCTTGCCTGACGTCTTCACGGTCTATTATCGACGAGTTGGTGATAACTGCTATCGGCTCTCTGCGCGTTCTTCTCGCAGCCGTTATCGCGTCGCCCAGATTCGCCGCCAGCGTCGGCTCTCCGCGGCCAGAGAAGGTCAGATAATCTATCTGTACATCCTGGGGCAGCGTCGCAAGCTCCTTCATAACTTCTTCGGCATCTACATATTTTTCCCTTGAGAGAGAATAGTTTTTTGTCTTCCCAAGCTGGCAGTAGGTGCAGTCAAAGCTGCATATCTTTTCTGTTTGAGAAAGCAGGTCGATGCCCAGGGAGCTTCCTATCCTCCATGAGGGGACCGGCCCGTAGATATATTGAAACCTTCTGTTAACGGGCCTCAATCTATTTTCCTCCCGTTGATTCAACGAGTGGGGCGTCTCCGTCCTTGCACCATTCTTCCATGGAGCCGTCGTAGATCCTCACGTCCCTGTATCCGAGTATCTCACTGAACGCGAACCACCAGGAAGAGGCAAACTGCCCGTTGCAGCAAAGGACCACGATCCGCTTATCGAGGTCATCGCCGACGCTGTGCAGGGCAATGTACCTGAGCACATCAGGGTTTGTAAAGGTCCCGTCTTTGTGAAAGACAAGCGAAAAGGGGAGGTTCATCGCGCCGGGGATGTGCCCTTTTCTTTTCAGCATCGGATCCGACACCTCTCCTTTGAACAGCTTTTCGGTTCTCGTGTCCACGATAGCCATTTCTTTTAAATGCGACGTGACGTACCCTTTTGTCGCAAGCACGTTTTCGTTCCACTTGCACTTATATCTGCTCTTCGGCCGCTTCACCCATTCTTTTGTCACGGGATAGCTTTTCTCCAGCCACTTTTTGTAGCCTCCATCAAGGATGGCGGGGCGCTTCACCCCGGCGTATTTCAGCGTCCAGGCGACACGGGTTGCGTTTACAAGCTGCCGGAACGTGTCTGTGTTGCCTACGATCACCACGTATGTCTCAGCGCTGATCCCGGAGGAGCAGATCGTGTCCGTTAGCTCGTCCCTGTAGGGAAGCTGGCAGTCAAGGCTTTCCCCCATCGTGCGCCATGCCGCGTAGGTAAGGCTCAGGGCGCCGGGGATGTGCCCTTCCCTGTAATCCTCGATCTTTCTTATGTCAAGCACGAGCATATTCGGGTTATTCAGGTTGTCGTTGAGCCATGACGCCGACACTAACGCAGGCAACGTTTCCGAATAAAGAATTCCAGGAGAGCAAAGTATTAACAGAAATAGGGTCAATACCAGATGTTTTTTCATACCGGCCTCCTTATGCCTTCTTTCTGTGTACATACTTCTCGAAATAATCAATGATCGCCTTCTGAAGGCCTGCTGCCCCCAGGGCTGAACAGTGGATCTTGAATTCAGGCAGCCCATCAAGCGCGGCTATAATGTCATCTTCGGTAAGCATCATCGCATCGTCAAGATCCTTCCCTATTATGAGTTCCGTCATAACGCTTGCGCATGCTATTGACGCAGGACAGCCTCTAATCTGATATTTTACATCGGCCACAATGTCCTTTTCGACTTTGATAAAGACCCTTAAAAAATCACCGCAGGAAGGGTCCCCTATTTCGCCCACCCCATTTGCATCTTCTATAGTCCCCACGTTCTTGGGTTCTTTAAAGTGCTGAATTACCTTATCGCTGTATACGTGCATAGCCAGTTCGTACCTCCCCTTCGAGCATGTCGCTCATATTTATTATACCAGATATTTACCGGTTCTTATCATCGTTATCAGCTTTATTGCCCCTGTCCTTTTTAACTGCCTGAAATTGGCCCCCTCGCTTATATGCTTAAGCGCTACTCCATCATCTGTAACCCTGCTCCCGGAGATAATGTCAACCCCGTAATCAAACAATACCGGGCTCATAGGGGTTGTCGGCCCAAGAAGCATCTTCATGCTCTTTTCGGGGCATAATCTGAGCAGCCCCGGCAGCGTGTGGTTTATAAGCGTCGTGCTCGAGATGGCTACGATGTCCGATTGGGGAAGGTACTGCCCTGCATTATCCTCCGGATAGTCGCCCGGCCTCTGCCTTTTTTCGATGACCCAGAGATTCTTTGCCACATTCCTGAGATCATTTGTAAAGGGGAAATGGCCGATGACGGAGATGTTTTTGCCGGTCCCCTTTTTCAGCAACAGGCTCCCCGCATTTACCTCTACGCACCTCGACTCGTCGATCTCGGTGAGGGAATTTATCGCCGCAAGCCCCAGCGAAGCCTTCGATATGTCGTTGGAGAGAGAAAAATGCGCGAGTTCGAGGGCGGTCATATCCGTAAACGATGCAGGGACGGTTTCATCTATGTCTTCATCCATACAATGCTCCTTCAGCATGGTAGACGAAAGCCCGCAAAACCTGCTCACCACCGCGGTCCAGAAAACACCCTTCCTTACCTCTTTCACGGGGGCATCGATACCGATCCGGCTGATAATTCTTTGAAGAATTTCCATTATAAAACCTCTGTTCCCGTCTAAGTATTCAATGCTCTTTTAAGTCCTTTACCGGGCATTCCTCACGGATACAAGCTCTGCTGCTATGCTGATCGCTATCTCTTCCGGCGTCTCTGCGTTGATAGAGATCCCTATAGGCGCGTGGATCCTGCCAATGGCCTCCTCATCGAAACCGCCTTTCCTCATATGGTCAAGTATGATCTTCACCTTTCTTTTGCTTCCTATCATTCCTACGTACTTTGCGTCTCTTTTCATTGATTCCCTGAGGGCCTCCGCATCGTATTCGTGGCCTCTCGTCAGGATCACAACATACTCATTCCCGGTAAAATCCAGATAATTGAAGGCATCCTGAAAATCTCCGACTATGATCGTATTGGCGTCGGGAAACCTTTCTTTGTTCGCAAACTCTTCCCTGTCATCCACAACGGTGATGTAAAAACCCGCGATCCTTGCTATCTTTGAAAGAGATTGCGCTATATGTCCGGCACCAAAAATATAAAGGGGAAAAGATATCTGTATTGGATCGACAAAAAGCCCGTCTAAAAGCACGGGCTGATTCCCGTAGAACAGGTCTTTATGCTTGTTGATGGTCTCATCGTCAAGCGGGTCTCCGACAATATTCAGCTCCTTGTCGATCAGGGTTTTGGCAAAAACGTTTTTGTTGAAATTCGTTACGATGACCCCTTTCTCTCTGCTTTTCAGGCAATCCATGGTACGTTTGTATACGTTGAGGTGTTTAACCGTTACCGGCTCCAGCAGCACCTCGACGTTCCCGCCGCAGAGCATGTCCTTTTCTTCAACCCTTTGAGCTTCCATGTGTATGCTGAATACTTTTATTATCCCTTTGTTCATTATCTCAAGGGCCTCTCTGTACCCGTCTGATTCGAGGCGGCCGCCGCCGACAGTGCCGAAGGTTTTTCCGTCTTCCCCGACAAACATCTTTGCCCCTATGTCCCTCGGCGCAGATCCCTCTCTTTTTATCACGGTAGCCAGTATCCCGCCTTTCCCCCTTTCCAGGTACTCGCAGATAATTTCATATATATTCATTCTACAAACACCCCGTGTTTTATTTAAGGCTGCACTATGCTCCTAAACTCCAAACATATACTGCGTTCCCGCCGTATTAAGGATAAACTGATGGGGCATCTTTTTTGCGAAGGTCAGGATAGCCTCGAAGCCGGTGCAATGCGCGGGAATGATATGGTCGGGGGCTATCGCCTGCATGTCGTCCACCGTCTTCTCTATGATCTCCTGCGGCGCATTGACGAGGTGGAACCCCCCTATCACCACGTGGACCTTCCCGATACCTGTTATCTTCTGTGCGTGCCTTACCGTATTGATAATGCCCGCATGGGCGCAGCCCGAGATAACGACAAGCCCTTTGTCTTTTACATGACAAGCGATCGCCTGCTCCCCTGGAAATTTATCTTGTTCGATCTTTTCGCCGCGCTTTATAAGCAGGCTCGGGGATCCTTTTTCATATTCCGTTATCCTCCCGATGTTCCCGGTCATATAACAACCGGGTATTATCTCAACGGGCTCCCTCACCTCTACTATTTTCGCAATACCCTGCTTCTTTATTGCCTCTCTCTCCAGCCTTCCCAGATCTGTCAGCTCATTGCTCCCCGGCCGCAAAGAGTATCTGTGGGCAAAGGTCTCTTCGCCGACGTAAAGCGGTGTACCTGGAACAACGCGCTCCAGTATGTCCATCAGGCCGCTCCAGTGGTCAAAATGGCCGTGGCTCAATCCGAATGCGTTGACCATCCCCAGATCTATCCCGATCAGTTTTATGTTATTGAGCACGCCTACAGGGTCGAGGCCGTAGTCGAACATCATAAAATATGATTTGCCGTTCACTACGGTCTCTATATGGTATGAGAGGCCGTGTTCCGCGTGGACAGAGATGCCTGGGGAGGACTTCCACCTTTTGCCTGAAGGCGGGTTGACCCTTACCGAATCGTAGTAGTTGTCCGTTACGACAGTAACAACCAGCCTCTCCACGCTAATTACGGGTGTTCTGCTCTCTGCTCTTCTCACCCTCTCACCTTCTGTTCTTCTTTCCGCACGTATCCGGGTTTAATGGTCGCACGTATTTGCGCCTGTCTGCAGCGTCCCCTTCAGGTACTGCTCCACAACTTCCCTGGGATCTTCGCCCTGCGCGCCGGTAACAACCCTGACGCCCTGCTGGGCAAAAAGCTGCTGGGCGCGGCTGCCCATTCCGCCGGCTATGATGCAGTTTACGCCCTGCTGTGCAAGCCACGGGGGCAACAATCCCGGTTCGTGGGGGGGCGGGGTAACATAGTTTTCGTTTACTACCTTGCCTTCGCTGTCCGTATCGATAAGCGCAAACGCCTCGCAGTGGCCAAAATGGGCACATAGTTTTCTCTGGTATGTGGGTACCGCGAATTTCATAGCAACCTCCTTGCTGTTATTCTCAGCCTGCGGATGAGGCTCTGCAGGGGGCCCGCCTGCAACGCCGCTTTTGGCAACGTCAACCCCGGGTTTTTCAAAGCCCACTGCTTTGTCTACGATCTCATCGAACCTCTCCGCTGTTTTTGTCTTGGAGTAGAAATACATGTAAGGCCGCTCTTCGTCGCCGCTTTTTACGATATCAGGGTCAAGGGGAATGGTTCCTAAAAATGGTATCCCGTAGCTCTCTGCCAGCTTCACGCCTCCGCCGGTAGAGAATATATCCACCTCTTTGCCGCAGTGGGGGCAGACAAAACCGCTCATGTTCTCGATGATGCCTGCAATGGGGAGATTGAGCTGCCGGCAGAAGGTGATGCATTTTTCCACGTCTATCGTCGCAACCTGCTGAGGCGTCGTGACTATGATCGCGCTGCCTTTTCCTCCAAGGAGCTGCGCGACCGAAAGGGGCTCGTCGCCGGTTCCCGGGGGACAATCGACCACGAGGCAATCCAGGTCGCCCCAGGCGACATTCTGAACAAACTCCCGTATCACATTGGCTTTGAGCGGGCCTCTCCAGATAATGGCCTGCTCGTTCCCATCGAGCAGCAGCCCCATAGAGACAACCTTTAAGTTCGCGTGCAGCTCGATCGGCATGATCTCTTCGTTGTATACGCCGACCCTTTTTCCGATAAGGCCAAGGAGCTTCGGCACGCTCGGGCCATGGATGTCCACGTCGAGTATCCCCGTTCTCAGCCCCCTCAGCGAAAGGCTCAGGGCAAGATTAACTGCCACCGTGCTTTTTCCAACGCCGCCCTTGCCGGAAAGGACGATAAATATGCGCTGGATCCTGTCAAGCTTCTTTTGCAGTACCATTTCATCATTTGCTTTCTCGTTGCTCATAGTTCCTCCAGAATTGATTGTAATTTTGTATGTATTTCCCGTATCGCCCCGCTTGCACCGCACTGAGGGGCAAAATCAAGGATGGTCTTTGCCTCTTTTTGCGCCTCCGTGATCTTCGGTTCGTAAGGTATATCGCCGAGATACACAAGGCTGTTGTCCTTGCAGAACTGCTGTGCTTCCCTGGCATAGGAGGCGTTGATATCGCTTTTGTTTACCGCAACGGCAGTCTTGATCTGAAAATGATTCGTTAATTCCACAATGCGCTTCAGGTCGTGCGCCCCTGTCGGCGTCGGCTCTGTCACTATCACGGCCAGATGCGTTCCGGTGAGGGAAGAGATGACAGGGCAGCCTATCCCAGGCGGACCGTCGATCAGGATCAATTCATGGCCTGTCTTTGCCGCCTCTTCGCGGGCCTCGTTCCTGACCATGGCAACAAGCTTTCCTGAGTTTTCTTCTCCAGGGATCATTTCGGCAAAGACAAACCGGCCGTTGTCCCCGGTGCTGCAGATATAGCAATATCCCGAAAGCCTCTCGTCGAAATCTACTGCCCCTGCCGGGCATAAAAAATGGCAGGCCCCGCATCCTTCGCAGGAGACAAGGTCGACCACAAAATCCTCGGATATCGCGTCGTACATGCAGACATCCCTGCATTTACCGCAATCGGTGCAGCGCTCCGGTGCTATCCTTGCCTTCTTTCCTCCAAAAAATTCCTTTGTGAGCAACACTTTATCGAGGTTCAGGATCATGTGCAGGTTCGCGGCATCCACGTCGCAGTCTGCTATTACTTTATTACGGAACAGAAAAGAAAGGGCCCCTGTAAGGGAAGTCTTTCCCGTCCCCCCTTTGCCGCTGACAACAACCATCTCTTTTATATTTATCATTTTATCACCTGCATTATGTCTTTCCCGAGAGCCTGCCGATATTCAAGGCAAGCTCCGTAAACCGTTCAGCGTAAACGGGAAGGGACTCCAGGATAATGTCTCCTGTGGAGTAATGGCGCGCGATCTCTCTGTCCTCCGGCAGCGCCATGATCACAGGCAGGTCGTTTTTTGACAGATACTCTTCGAGGGGAGGGAATTCGCCATTCTGCCGGTTGATCACAATCCCGATCGGTCTTCCCAGATTTTTTGCCACCGATACGGCGATCTTCAGATCATGGAGGCCAAAGGGGGTCGGTTCTGTTACCATTACCACCACGTCGGCATCGAAGATCGTTTTCACCACCGGGCACGATGTCCCGGGCGGCGCATCGATGATCCGGATGCAGTTTTCTTTGTAGTGGTGTTTTACCTCATGGATCAGGGGGCCGGCCATCGGCTCGCCTACGTTAAGGATGCCGTGAATAAAATCAATGCCCTCGGTTGCGGTTCCTTTTTCGATCAGCCCTATCTCCCTATCACCGTCCCGGATTGCCCTCTCCGGACATATATGTATACAAAGACCACAGCCGTGGCACAGCTCGGGGAACAGGAGCACGTTGTTCGGGAGCGTAACAAGGGCATTGAACTGGCAGTGGGAGCTGCATTCGCCGCAGGAAGTACATTTATCCTGATCGATCACCGGCACCAGAACATTTGCCGGAGTGCTTTTATCGATCTTTGGCTTCAGGAATATATGCCCGTTCGGCTCCTCCACATCGCAGTCCAGGTACTGGACATGCTGCCCGGAACGGGCAAGAAAATAAGCCAGGTTTACCGCTATCGTAGTCTTTCCTGTTCCTCCTTTGCCGCTCGCAAAGGCGATGTTCATATTTTCCATCATCTTCAGGCCCTTGTCATCGGTATATTGCACTTTGGGCATTTCTGCTCATAGCAGGGTACTCCCCGCTCATGTGGCGCCCTTGTTCCGCACTGAGGACACACGCACTCTCCGGCCGGCCCAAGTCCTTTTCCACCCATACGGCCCCTCCCGGCGCCTCCTGCGCCTCTTCCGCCTCCTGCGCCTGTGCCTCTTCCTGCGCCTGTGCCTCTTCCGCCTTTTCCTGTCATCGGACCCTGTCCCATTGGTCCTGTTCCATCTCCTCTTGGCATAACAGATACCTCCTTTTACCAGTGCCCGCTTACATCGGGACCGGTCAATTTAGCAAGCTTCCCCTGCTCGTATGCCTGGATCGCCTGGGCCGCTGTCATATTGGATGCAACGTAGACATCAACGCCCGCCGCCTGGAGCACGCGGTACGCATTTGGTCCCAGGTGGCCGCTGACAACCGCCTTCGCGCCGGAATTTATCACGTTCTGCGCGCTCTGGATCCCTGCACCCTGCGCCGCGCCCATATTTACCGAGTTGTCAATTACAGTATGATTTTTGTCCTCACTGTCGTAGATGATCAGCTTCCTGCTCCTGCCGAAACGCTCATCCACCATTCCTTCCAGGGTTCCGTCAACACTTGTTATTGCAATCTTCATCGTCCCTCCTTGTTCTGCGAGTAATGCATCGTCTTTTTGAGACACAGATCTTCCTTTCCACCCCTGTTTGCACATCTGACGCCACCCGCAGGGTGGTATCTGTGTATTATCGATCGCTACATTGCCCCCTTCGATCCTAAGCGCCTTCCCGTTCACAACGGCATCTGCCATTTTTTCATGGGCCGATACTATAAGGCGGTGGAAGGTAGGCTGTGATACATTCATCTGTTTTGCTGCCTCTTCCTGCGGTATTCCAAGCTGGTCTTTTAACCTGATCGCTTCCAGTTCGTCATGCTGGAGAATGACCTCATCCAGCTCCCCCATCCTTATGCCGGCTGGCTTGAAATACGTTATATGGGGAAGGAAACCTATATTCCGACGACATGTTGGTCTTGACATATGCACCTCTATTATGAATATATATTCATAACTGCGCCTTGTCAAGAGGAATCCGAATAATTTCTACCCTGGGAGATTGTTCTCTTAAAGAGGTTCAAGGGGCGTTGCTACATTCACTTCGTTAATCTTCTTCTTTCAAAAACAACCTGTGGTATTCGGGCTCAGTGAGATGATTCTTCAGCATTTTGCTTACTACGTCAAATATCTCCTTCAGATCGTCATCGGTCATCCGCTTCAGGATCGTATCCATCAATTTGTCGTCTGAGAATTTCTGCAGGTATGCCTGGACCATATGCTCATCGGATTGCCTGTCAAGACCGTATCCCAGAAAACCGTCGAACGTTTCTATGAACTTATGGGAGTGCTTTGCCATAATAACACCGTGCCCTTCTCCTGCATTGTTCAAAATATCTGTAATAACCCGGTTTCGCTTCTTAATCAATGATAAAAGAGGTCTCGCCTTGCTGAGGGCGCCGCCATAGCGCGAAATAGACAATTGTTTAGAGATTGGGACTTAAAATGATCTGCAATGCTAGGACCTCTCCTTTGCCGCCTTTGCGTAGGCAAGCACCGCCTCGACATAACTGTCGCAGTGGTTGTATGCGTATATCGCCCGGCGCTTTGCCTGGAGATCTCCGCTCTCCCAGCCGTGCGCCTTCAGATAATTGGCAATGCTTGCAACAGCATCTTTAAAGTCGAAGAGGTCTACAACGCCGTCCCCGCTCCCGTCAACGGCGAACCGCACATAGGAAGAAGGGATGAACTGGCAGATACCGAACGCGCCCGCCCATGAGCCTTTCACCGAAAAAGGGTCCCTGTTCTGTTCCCTGCATATGCGGAGGAACTCTATCAGTTCCTTCTCTGCCCACGCCGACCGGCGGTTCTCAACGAGCACCATAGTGAGAAGGCTGTTGAGCACGGGATATCTTCCCGTTTTCCTCCCGAAGTCCGTCTCTATTCGCAGGATGGCCACGACCACCTCTTTCTCCACGCCGAACGACCGTTCGACATCCTCAAGCACCTCCCTGTTCTCGTCCAATATCCGCTGGCCGCGCTCGATGGAGCTTGCCGTAAGCAGTCCGAACCTCCTGCCCATGTAATCGATCCCTTTGCCGCTTCTTCCGACGATATAAGGATAGAGCTCCAGCCTGCTGTCCGCAAGGATCGTGCCGATCTCGTCCTCTGCAAATCCCTCCAGTTTCAACCTTTCCGTCAGATAGTTCAGCCTGTCTTGATATTGCGGGTCGATATCGGCATACAGGAGCGAACAGGACAACATGACGATAAAAAGAACATTGATGATCAGTAAAAAACGGAAAGAATAGTTTTTCAGCGCTGTGACCCCATTTCCTCTATCATAGCAACGCCTCAAATAAAATCAACAGGTTTTTGTTCACATCCGTTTTGATAAAATATCTCTTACGGTAATTGTAATGGCGTTATTGTGCAGGAGATACAAGATTTCCTTGATTTTTTTTTGCTTAACCTAATATATTTATCTTGGGAAAGAGCAAGTTGGTACATTCCTTATATTTCAATAAAGATGATCGGAGGCGCGATACTATGAAAACAGTAAAATTGTTTATGGTCGGGATGATGGCGGGATTGATCTTCTGCCTGCTTCTTGCGCAGAACGTAACGGCGGGAAACGTGGAGATCGAGAACAATTCCGACGAAACTATCTCCGTAGCCACCAGCGCGGACGGCGACAGGCATATTGTGTATGCCAAAAAAGGGGAGCGCGTAAAAGAGGTTCAATTCAGCGTTCAGGCGATTACCCGGATTGTGGTAGCCAGGGAACCTAACGAACAAAAGCATACACCTTTTACGCCGCTCAAGGTGTACAATGTCGTCAAGCCGAACATGATGAAAGATTACAAGGTCGTCATATCCCCTCCGGGCGGCGCTGAAAAAGATGTTCAGGTAACAGAGATAAATAAATACAACGTACTGTAACAGGTCGCCGGAAGCTCCTTCTGCGAAAGAGCATAAGAGGTCAGGTTGGACATAAAAACAATAAGAAGGTCGAGCCTAACGGCGCTGCTCATGCTATGCCTTATCGCGTCCTTCCCCGTGGCGGCTTCCGGCCAGACCCTGACGCCTTTTAAACCGAACGATCCTTATTTCAAATATGACGGCACCGGAACGCTGGCGAATTTTCCCGGGCAGTGGCATCTCTTAAACCAAACACCTTCTGAAGGCATAAACGGCATCATCGGTACGGGCATCGATGCGAACCTGACAGGGGCCTGGAACCTGGGATACACCGGCAAAGGGGTTCTCATAGGCATTGTGGATGATGGGGTGGAGGGGACCCATGAAGATATAGCGCCCAACTACAGGGCTGACCTGAGCCGCAACTTCAGCTCCGACGCCTCCATTGCAAACGCGCCCCAGGGGCCCATCGATAAAGACGAGAACCACGGCCAGGCCGTTGCGGGGGTGGCAGCGGCGCGGGGAGGTAACAGTATAGGCGGCACAGGCGCTGCACCGTACGCATCCATCGTCGCGCTAAACCCGTACCCCGGGAAGGAGATCAACGCAACAGCCATAAGGGCGTTATATGTACAGGCCTACTACTGGAAGAGCGGCGTTGACCCTCTTACGGGGAAGATCACGGCAAAACCCACGATGAGCATAATGAACCACAGCTATGGTCAAAATAAACCCTGGAACCTGAACGACGACCTTCACGGCCCTGACATCACAACCGCACTGAACAGGACCGCCGCCAACGGCATCATCCATGTATGGTCTGCGGGAAACGAACGGGGCCAGGCCAATGAAGATGCCAACAAGGATAATGTCCTTACCAACAGCAACGTGATCGCCGTCGCCGCCCTGGGCAGCGACGGAAAATACAGCAGCTACAGCAACTACGGGTACAACGTGTTTGTAACGGCGCCGTCGTCGAGCAATACGGGCTTCGGCATTACCACCACCGACAGGACCGGCGCCAACCTGGGCTACAACCGTTACTCTGCCGACAATACGGACGGAGATAAGACCGATACATTTCCCAATACAAGCTATACCAGCACCTTCGGAGGCACATCCTCCGCCGCCCCGCTTGTATCCGGCATCCTGGCCCTTGGCATGGAGGCAAACAAGTACATGGACGTGCGCATGGCCAAGCACGTGCTTGCTCAAACGAGCACCATGGTCGACCCCGATGACACAGAGTGGGTAAAGAACGGCGCAGGCAATTGGTTCAACCCCAACTACGGCTTCGGCAATATCAATGCAGGCAGGTTTGTTGAAGGTCTGAAGACGGTGGAAGGCGTGACCATGCAGACCTCCTGCTCAAGCTCAACACAGACGGTCAGCAAACCGATCGAGTATATTGACGACAATGGCGTTGGAGGGACAAGTCAGAAATTCACCTTTACCACAACGGAATTGCCGTCCACGCTGAGACAGCCCCTGGAGGGCGTTGAGGTGGCCCTCAACTTCACCCATTCAAACCGGGGAAACCTGACCGCCGGCATCATATCTCCTTACAACACAAAGAGCGGGCTTTTCAATTCAACAAAAGATCTTCCCGCCGCACAGCAGGACAATGTAAGCGTCACAAACTTCAGCTGGACATTCCTCACAAATGCCTTCTGGGGGGAAGACCCGCTCGGAGGGACGGACAAAACATCCGGTACATGGACCATCACCATGGGCGACAAGGTCAGCAAAACCAGCCTCGGGACATGGAACAGCTACAACCTTACCCTCCTTATGGGGCAACTTATATTAAACGGTCCCGGCACAACCACCCAGACCCACGATATTAAGGCAAGGGTCTTTGCGTTGAACGATTCCGCCGATCTCTTTGTCAATCCGGCAGGGTTGAACCTCGAGGTCAGCGAAAAGGTGGCGGTATCGGGCGGGGAGATGAATATCAACGGGACCGTAAAGATGGTGCGGCCTGACGACGACATCGACCCTGAAGACGGGTGGTTTGTCCTCGACGGCGGCATTGTCTCGGGGGGCGGCATCATCGACGCACCCTACGGCTTCTATCACCTGGGCGGCACCATCAAGCCCGGCAATTCCATCGGCACCCTCACCATAAATGGCGACTATTATCAGGACACCAAGGCAAAGCTTCTCGCCGAGGTCGCCTCCCCGACAAGCAATGACCTGCTTGCAATAAACGGCAGCGCAGACCTGGACGGAATCCTCCAGACCTCGTGGACAGGGGGCTACATACCCGCCCTCAAGACAAAGTTCGGCGCCATCCTCACCGCCACGGCAGGAGTAACGGGGCAGTTCTCCTCTCTTATTACCAATATCACCCCAACGGTGCTCTTTAAGCCCAAATACGATATCCCCAACCAGGTCTACCTCGTGGCAGAGAGAGACTACGCCAACCAGAATCTCATCGCCCATCTTAACGCCAACCAGAGGGCAATAGCATCCATGCTCAACTCGGCCGGGAATACTGCAGCCGGCGATCTGAATACTGTATTGGCCGCCCTCGATGCCCTCCCCGCTTACGATCAGACGGCATCTGCATTGGACCAGATCGCCCCGAAGGGGAGCGAGGCCCGGTCGGCCATGGGCATCAGCGGGGCCGGCTTCCAGGCGGGCAACCTCTCAGAACGTTTAAGCGATCTCAGGCACGGGATACGGGGCATAAGCCTCAACGGCCTGTACTTCAAGAACGGGAATGGAATGCCCGTGATGCTTGCCAGCATAAATCCCGACCTTGCCGGCATGCTCCCCTCAAGGGTGGATAAAAGATGGGGCTTTTTCATAAAGGGCAATGCCGGCTACGGTGACCAGAAGGACACCCCTGGCCGAACGGGCTATGACTTTACCAGCGCAGGGATTACCGTGGGCTCTGACTACCGCTTCGCTAAAAACATAATTGCCGGCCTCATGCTGGGGCTCAACACCTCCAGGGCCAATGTGGATAATATAGGCAGCAAGGTGAAGATGGACGGCTATAACCTGGGCGCCTACGGCACCTGGTATAAAAAGAACTTTTTTGTAGACGGCAGCATAAGCTACGGCCTGGCCGGCTATGACAATACCCGCCGCATAGTGTTCCCCGGGCTTGACCGCACCGCAACCGCATCCCCTGGCGGCAGCCAGCTTACCGCCTTCGCAGGCACAGGCTACGATCTCCGCAAGAACAACTGGGTCATAACCCCCAATATGTCCTTTCAGTACACACAGCTCAATATCGACAGCTATACCGAATCAGGGGCAGGCGCCTTGAACCTTGACGTAGATAAACAGAGCACGGAATCGCTGCAGGGGAACATAGGGGCCAGGGCCTCTTATGCCTGGCAGGCCAATACAGCGCTCATCATGCCTCATATCCGCGCCTCCTACGGGTATGAGTTCTTAAGGGACAGCCAGAACATCACGTCACATCTTGCCCAGGGGAGCTCTCCCTTCAGCATTCAGACCGCGCCCCCCGACAGAAGCTTCCTCTCCCTCGGTGCGGGCATTACCGCCTTTACCGTGCGCAATATGTCCGTCTATATAAGCTACGATGTCCAGATCGGTGAAGCCAGATATGAGGCGCACAGCGTGAACGCAGGATTCAGGGTAAGGTTCTGAAGATATGAAGCCGAAGGTATATATTACACGCAAGATTCCTGAGCCCGGGATCAGGCTCATCGGCGAATATTGCATTATCACACTTCATAAAAAGGAGACACCGCCCACCCGCGAGGAGATCATAAAAAACATAGCGGGCAAGGACGCGCTGCTCTGCCTCCTCACCGAAAGGATCGACAGGGAGGTCCTTGAGGCCGGTCCGGGCCTCAAGGTCATCAGCACATACAGCGCCGGCTTTGAACATATCGATGTTGCGGCGGCGACAGAAAAAGGGATCTACATCGGCTACACGCCGGGAGTCCTCACGGAGGCAACTGCCGATCTTGCCTTTGCCCTTATCCTGGCTGCCTCGAGGAATATCGTCCAGGCCGATTCGTTCGTGCGGGGGAAACGGTGGACGATCTCGTGGTCGCCTTCCCTCTTGCTCGGCCGGTCGGTGAGGGGAAGTACGATAGGGATCATCGGTCTCGGAAGGATAGGCAGGGCCGTAGCTCAAAGGGCAAGGGGGTTCGATATGAGGGTCCTCTATACCGACGCAAAGCGGTCCTCTTCCGCTGAGGAAAAGAGGCTTCGCGCCGAATACAGGCCGCTTCCCGATCTGCTGCGCGAATCTGATTTCGTGACCATTCATACGCCGCTCACGAAAGAGACCTTTCGCCTGATCGACGCAAAAAGGCTGAGGCTTATGAAACCCACCGCGATCCTCATCAATACCTCGAGGGGGCAGACGGTTGACGAGAAAGCGCTCATAGAAGCGCTTCGAGAGAAGCGGATCGCGGGCGCGGGTCTCGATGTGTTCGAGAAAGAACCCCTCGGGAAAGACAACCCGTTGCTCGGCCTCCCCAACGTGACTCTTCTGCCCCATATCGGGAGCGCAACGCACGAGGCAAGGGGAAAGATGTCCGAGATCGCTGCGCGAAACCTCCTGAACGTCCTCATGGGAAAACCTCCCCTTCACTGGCTCAATCCCGACGCGGCAAAGATAAGACCGCTGAAGAAGCTATCAGCGATCAGCTTTCAGCCATCAGCATAAAGCCTTTTTTGTTTCAGCTGACGGCTGTGTGCTGATCGCTGATAGCTGATGTATTGACACTCCCTATGCAAGTCATTACTATGTAGAAAAGGAGAGAGCGAACATGCTTGGCCGGAACGCCACCCTTATCCTGAATAAACGATACCTCATAAAAGACGAGGCGGGCAATCCCGTTGAGAGCCCTGACGGCATGTTCAGGAGGGTGGCGCAGGCTATTGCGGGCGCAGAGGAGAACTACAAGGGCGGGGACCCTAAAAAGGCGGAAGAAGAGTTCTACCGCATGATGTCCGGCCTCGAATTCCTCCCCAACTCTCCTGCCCTGATGAACGCGGGCAGGGATCTCGGCCAGCTTTCTGCCTGCTTTGTCCTGCCCGTCCAAGACTCCCTCGATTCCATCTTCGACAGCGTCAAAGAGACCGCACGGATCCACCAGACCGGCGGCGGCACCGGCTTCTCCTTTTCACACCTAAGGCCGAAGGACGATATTGTAGCCTCAACGATGGGCGCGGCGAGCGGCCCCGTATCCTTCATCAGGGTCTTCAACATGGCAACGGAGGTCATAAAGCAGGGGGGCACCAGGAGAGGCGCCAACATGGGTATCCTGCGGATCGACCACCCCGACATAGAGGAATTCATAACAGTGAAAAAAAATCTCCGGGAGCTGAATAATTTCAACCTCTCGGTATCCGTTACCGACGCATTCATGGAGGCGTACATCAAGGATCAGGACTTCCCGCTTGTCAATCCCCGGACAGGGAAAGCAGTCAAAACAGTCAAAGCGCAAAGGCTTTTCGCGCTCATCGCTGAATCCGCATGGACGGCAGGGGAACCGGGGGTCCTTTTCATTGATACCATCAACAGGGCAAACCCGACGCCTCACATGGGAGAGATCGAAGCGGTAAATCCATGTGGTGAACAGCCGCTTCTCCCCTATGAATCGTGCTGTCTCGGCTCCATCAACCTTGTCAGGGTCGTAAAGGGCGGCCGCATCGATTGGGAGATGCTGAAGCGCCTGACGCACAATGCAGTACGGTTCCTCGACGACGTCATCGACGTGAGCAGATACCCCCTCCCCGAGATAGCCGCCGTTACAAAGGGCAACAGAAAGATAGGGCTCGGGGTCATGGGGTTTGCACACATGCTGATCGCCCTCGGCATCCCTTATGATTCTCCCGAGGCAGAGCAAACGGGCGAAAAGGTAATGGGTTTCATCGAAGAGGAATCAAAGGCAGCGTCGCGCGTGCTTGCAGAGGAGCGCGGCGTCTTCCCGAATTACAAGGGCAGCATATGGGAAAAGAGGAACCTCCCGCAGAGGAACGCGACGACAACGACAATAGCGCCTACGGGCACCCTGAGCATCATTGCCGGGACATCGAGCGGGATCGAGCCCATATACGATGTACGGTATTCGCGGATGCTCTTCGGGGGATTAAATGTCGATGTTGTTGATCCCCTGTATGAGCAGATGCGCCACGCTCCAAATGCTCAGACGATAATAACAAGGCTTTTCAGGACAGCCTACCAGGTCGCTCCCCGCTGCCACCTTGCGATCCAGGGGGTCTTCCAGCGCCATGTAGACAACGCTGTCTCAAAGACGATCAACCTGCCCGAAGATGCAAGCCCGGAGACGATACTTCACATCTACCTTGAGGCCTACCGGATGGGGCTGAAGGGAACAACGGTGTTCAGGGACAAAAGCAGGGAAACGCAGGTGCTGTCCTGCGGCGCCCCCCAGATCTGCTGACAATTTTCCGGGGCTCACGTCGCCCCCTCCTGCAGCAAAGCTGCCGGAGACAACCGCACCCGCAAGCGGGTACCCGGCTCGCGAACTCGCTAAAACAGAATATATGTTTAACAGGTCCTGTAAGACCTGTATTCTGCTCTCCGCTTTTAGCTGCCTTTCTCGCCGAACGCTTACTTCCACCCTATCGGTTCGTAACCCTTGTCGCGTAGGCACTTGTTGACAAAGTTCTTGTAGACCGGGTCCGGCTGTGACGCCTTCGACACGCCTCTGACAAGCCCGCTGGCTGCCCCGGCGACAGCGCCGACACCTGCACCTCTTCCGATGTCGCCGGTCACCGCGCCGACCGCGGTGCCCACCACGGCGCCGCCGGCGCCGCCTGCCGCCGTACTTTTTGCGACCTGGGCGCCTTCGCCGGATCCGGCGTACTCGTCGGCCAGCCTCTCGCAGTCAGCGATGTCCCGCCGCGCCTGCTCTTCACCTACCCTTTTAAGATAAGCGTTCGGATAGAGCACGGGCCCCTGCGATGCGCACCCCGCCAGAAAGAGGGCTGCGGCGATCGATGCAATATAAAGGGTTGTCATCCTGCTCGTTCTCACAATAATACAATACCCTTTTCGATCCTTTTGTTCAATATTTCCCTTATCCTTTCCCCCTCTCCCTGGCCCTCTCCCGCAAGGGGAGCGGGGATAATGTTGTGGAGGAATCTATTGATTGCAACCATCGCCAAGCTGCTCTATAATGAAAAAGGAGGCGAACATGGGCATACAGCATGTTGACGGGGACAGGAAGGCAAACCTTATGCTTTACACCCTGAGCACTTGCATTTGGTGCAAGAGGACAAAATTATTTCTCCAGCAGCAGGGCATCGGCTACGATTACATAGACGTGGACAGCCTTGAAGGCGACGAGAAAGAAAAGACCCTTGAAGAGATCAGGCGGTGGAATCCGCGCTGCTCTTTTCCATCCCTCGTTGTCAACGGCGAGCGATGCGTCGTCGGGTTTGATGAGGACAAGATCAGGGAGGCTGTCGGGTTATGAGCAGCACAGAAGAAATAAGCCGGGAGGAGGTTGACGACCTCTTTGAGAAGCTCAACGCCGATGCAAAGGCATCGGGCTACTCTCTCAACCCCGACAGCGAGTTTGCAAAAGACCTTGTAAGAAGCCTTATCGTAAACCGGATGCGCTACGGGTACCCGTCATGTCCGTGCAGGCTATCGTCAGGAACGAAAGAGGACGACCTCGACATCATATGCCCCTGCGATTACAGGGACCCCGACCTCGATGAATACGGCGCCTGTTACTGCGCCCTCTACGTGTCAAGGGCAATGTTAAAAGGCGAAAAACGCCTGACATCCATCCCTGAAAGAAGGCCGGCCCTGGAAGAGAGGCAACAGCAAAGGACGCCTTCCACGCGAAATATGAGGGGCGATCTCGCAGGCCTCCCCTATCCCGTCTGGCGGTGCAGGGTCTGCGGCTACCTCTGCGCCAGGGAACAGCCCCCGGATGCCTGCCCTGTCTGCAAGGCAACGCGGGAGCGCTTCGAAAGGTTCATGTAATTCTGCGCTACGATCGGATGCAACGCATCCGTCATGAAAGGTCCGGTTTGATCCTTTTCTTTAGGGTTCCCCGGACGTCTCCGAAGAGAAAGACGTCCTCCATCATGCCCTCCACCGGGTAGAGCTCCTTCGCAAGCCACCCCTTGATGAGGCCCCGCTCGGAATGTACGACCTCTGGGTCCATTGCAAGCTCGATGCGGTATTCGCCGCCGTGTGGCGCTGATATGCGTTCCCTCAGGCTCTCTTCTTCAGCTTTTGAGATTACCTTCACATCATATGCTTCAACATCTTTTTTTGGGAAGACCGGCACGCGGTATGTGCTCCCTCTTTCCACAGCTCCATAGACGCCGTACCGGAAATTGTATGAAGCGGTAAGGAAGTCGTTATAGTCCTTATCCGGCGGGATGATATGCGCTTCTTCACTGGCAGCCCCGCTCATACGGACATTCCGCTCGACCCACTTCCGGTTCACATGGTCAAAGGTATGCGTGCGCTTCCTTGTCTTTTTTCCTATCCGCACCTGCTCCTCAAAGGAAACGGACCTGAGGCGCCTTCCCCCGTCGATCTCCTCCATCACCGCACGGTACGTGTCTGTGCGGTTGCGGGTGACAAACCCCGTCAGGCCCACCGTCTCCCCCTGAAGCGTAGACACATACATGCCCTCCCCGGCGCCGGGGGCAAAGGTCATCTTCACGACAGCGACCTTGCTGAGGAGCCAGAAGGCGATGTCGTAGTGGAGCTCTTCGCCCGAGAATGTCCGGCCGATATGCATCCCAGGGGAAACCTTGCCGTTCACCGGCGCTTGCGCCCATACTTTGGGCAGGCCGAAGGGCAGCCCTGTCAAAAACGGCAACCCGGCAAGGAACCTCAGGAAGTACCTTCGCGTGATCATGCTGTCAATCAACGGATTCCCCGAAGCTCTTCGTCGGGGCATCGTTATTTCCGCTCCCCTTGCGGGAGAGGGCCATAGCAACACTGTCCCCTCTCCCCTGGCGGGAGAGGGTCATTGCAACATTATTCCCTCTCCCCTGGCGGGAGAGGGTCAGGGTGAGGGGGAGGGCTACCTTGTTTGTGATGGCACCCAAACCTTATGTTCCGGAACCCACTTTCCGCCGACCGATTGGCCCGGAACGGTAACCCATTCACCGGGAGATCTCCTTTGGCTGTATCTGGCAACAAACTCCGGGTCCGGGTAGGCATAGGCCACATTTGGCCGGGGGGCATAATACACCCTTTGCGGCGGCGGGGCGTAGACAGCGCTGTGGGCTATGATATTACCGACGACCGCCCCGACAATTACCCCTCCCGCGATCGCAGCCCCGACGCCCCAGCCGTTCCAGCACCCACCGCACCCTCGGTAGTACCTGTAATGCCGGGCATAGGATGCCGAAGGAAGGGCCAGCGAAAGAGATACGGCGAGAACAAGGACAAGCAAAAGCCTTTTCTTCATAATCTATATTATACCACAATTATAGTTTTTCTACAGTCTGAGCCCGATCAAAACAACTCGCAGCAAACCGTTCACTTCTCACGTTCCACTTTCCACGATATCGGCTGAAAGCTGGCTGCCGATAGCCGCTTATTTTAACTTTTTCATCTTCCCTTCAGCCGGTTTCACCTCAACGGTCCTGGAAAGGGAATTGTTTTTCGTATTATCATCTTCCTTGCATTCGATCATCACATTGATCTTATTTCTGCCGTCACGGCGGGGCGTCCATGAAAACCGGATGTTTTCGGACGCGCGGGCCCTCAGGTCAACGCGTTGGCGATCAGAAGAGCCGTCCTCTGCCTCGAATCTCGCCGTACATCCCTTTACGTCCGTCGCCGTATCATTCTTTGCCGTCGCCTCTACGCTCTGCTTTTGTCCCACAACAAGGGCCTGAGGCAGCTTTATATCAACCAGGGAGACATTTATTTCCTCTTTCTCTTTGCCTTTTACGTCAACCGTCTCGCTGGCCTGGTTGTTGGCAGCGTTCACATCCTCTTTATATTCCAGGGCAGCGGATATCTTCTGCCTCCCGTCCTTACGGGGCGTCCACTCGAATCTCACCCTTTCCCTCCCCTGCGGAAACAAGGAGGCTCTTTCGCTCTTCGTCGTTCCGTCTTCGCTGGAAAAGGTTATCCGGCAATCCTTTATCTCCGCGTTCGAATTATTTCTTACGCTGACCTCCACTTCGGTTCTCTGCCCCAAAGATACGTTCGGGGCAACCCTTATTCCTTCGATCATCAGATCGATTCTTTGTTCCTTTTTTGTCTCTTCCTTGACGGCTTCCCTGGGCAGTTGCTTCTTTTCCTCTGAAGGTCTCTGCGCAGCAGCGGCAGTGCTGCCTGTTGTCCGCATCTGCCCGGCAGAGGACGGGGCCGCCTGCCCGGACGGGGCCGCCTGCGCCTGCGATGCTGAGGGTGAAGCCGCCTGGGCCTGGGCCTGCCCGCTTTGCTGCGCCGCTGCCTGAGATGTCTGCGCCTGGGGCGCCGCCGGTATATCGGCTGAATAGGCCGGGCTTTTCCCCCCTGCCCTGTCGCCATAGGTCACATAGAGCTTTGTCGCATCAAGATGTCCTGTCAGGTCTATCTGTTTATTTGTTTCAAACTGCATCCAGCCGGTCCAGTTCGTGCCGTCAAAAGACAGCGCCATCTGGTTGATGCCGATGGCCCAGTCGTTTGTGGCGGAGAATGACGCTGAGATATTGTTGCCCTGCCGTGCTGTTATTGATATGCTGCCGTGCGGGGCAGGCGCATTCGTGTAAAAGGTGTCCGTAACCGTCGGCGGCGGCAGGCTCCCGGAAACCTGCAGGCCCGCTGCCTGAAGCTGGATCGTGCCGGTAAATACGCTGGATACATTCTCGCTTGCATCCTTGAGCTGTACATATATGGTCTTCGTCCCCGCCCCTTCAGAAAGCTGCCAGGTGTAATCCTTGGATATGCCCGGCTGCGGGACATCGTCCGCGAAGTTGATGCTGTTCCACGCGCTCCAACTGGTCCCATCATTCGATACCCTGAACCTGTATATCCCTGATCCGCCTGAATTGTCCTGCCCGGTTATGCGGAGCATCACCCCCCGTATATTCGTTGTGGCAGCCCCGTTGTTGATGCTGACGCTTCCCGTCGGCGCAACGGTATCGTTGAGGGCTGCGACCGACTGAACGGTTATATTTTTCGTCGTCTCCGCTGACCTGGAATTCTTGTCAACTGCCGCAAGACGCATCGTGTAGCTCCCGGTATTCCTGTAAACGTGGTGGAAGCTTCCGGACCATGACGTCCTGCCGCTTAAAAGCCCCGGATCGAGGACGATGTCCATGTCGTTGTCGCCGAAGGTCAAGGCAATGGTCTGCAGCTGCGCGGATGCCGTCACATTGAACGAATAGCTCAGCGGCAGGTTGACCGTGCCGGTCGTATTGGGAACGGTCAGGGCAACCTCCGGCGGCGTAAATTCGACCACGTTAAAAGGCGCCTCTGCCCTGTCCGACCAGATCTGCTGACCGGCGCAGGTCTCACGCACCTTGTACCCTACCTTGTAATTCCCCTTTTCGTTAAAGGTCCTGGGGATGCTGAGCGGCGGGGCGGCCTCGTGCGTCTCCTCCTGCCAGGCGGCGTTATCCTTTGAAAAGCCTATTGTGTAGGCGGTTACCTGCCCTGAAGGGTTCAACGGCGATACCGCGGGGTTTCCCAGGGACTGGGAAAGATGGAACACGAATTCCCCGCCCTTCTCCACCGTCGGCGTCGCAACCCCCAGGACGGCCTTGCTGTTCGTATATACCTTTACTGTCGCTGTCGGCTTCGCGGGCTGCGAGACGCGTGTCGTCGGCACGATGGTTATCTGGGCCGTGCCCGGGCTTGACAGTTCATCGCCGCTGTTGCCGGTAACGAGATATTTATCGAGCGCTACTGCCTTCACCATCGCCGTGCCGAGCGTATTGTACGCTACGACGTCCACGGTCGCCTTGCCCTGGCTATCGGTTGTCCCGTAGCCGCAGCCGGGCTTGCCCCCTTCTTTTGAAAATTTGACCGCCGCCGTCTGCGTCCTGGACACAACCTCAAATCTTACCGGGATGCCGTTCATGGCGTTTCCGCTTATGTCCTTTACGGTAGCGGCAAGCTGCACCCGCTCCTGCTGCCTGCCGTCGCTGTAATTTATCCCGCCGGTCTCAATTGTCGCCGCCGGCGGTGCGATACTTACGGAATTCGCCCAGGACGGGCTTACGGCAATATCGAACTGTTTTTCCTGCCCCGGCTGGCTTCCGGTGAATGCGGCAGTAACCCTGTCAGGATTGAACGTGAACCCCTGCGCGCTTAATGTCAGCGTTTCGTTCGCCTGGGAAGGTATCTTGACCGTGCCGTCCCTGCCGGCTCCCACGTTGAACTCTTCTCCGCTTGCGCGCCTTACGTGAAGGCCTGACAGAGAAGCCTTGCCCGGCCCCTGGAAGACCAGCTTTATTACGCCGGGGAGCATCTGCGATGTTGCCTTCAGGTCAACGGTCGCCGTTGTATCGTTTGCCGAAAACGTTCTGGCTGCCGCGGGAATATTGTATCCGCTCTTGAATGCTGAAAAGGTTGTTGCTCCCTCTTTCGGTATCTTGAAATAGAACCTGCCGTCGGATGCCGTCGTTACCCAAACGTCGGTTGTCCCTTTTGTCGCGTGCACCTCTGCCCCCTCGACGGGCCCCCCCTGCGTGTCCAGCACCCTCCCGTTCACGACGATAAGCTGGTCCTGGGAGAGGTGCATGCTTATCCTGTACCCGTCGGCATTGTTGATGAACTGCGCTGTATAGCGGCCCGCAGGGTATCCTTCTTTCGAGGCGGCCATGACGGCCTCCGGCGCCTTCCCCGAATCGTTGGCTACATAAAAATCGCCGTAGAATTTCCCATCGGGGTGCGTGTACTCTGTTTTTTGAAATGACCTGTCTTTGGCATAAAGATCCACTTTTACCCCTTCTATGCCGAATGCGGGGTCCGCATTGCTCACAACGACACCGTGAAAAGGCACATATGCCAGAATGCCTCCGGTGACCGTAAAAGACGGTTTGTCCTCGTCGCGCGCCTTGACGTTATGCTCGTTGGGATAATACCTGCCGATGCCTTCCGTGAGCTTGCCCGTTTTCAGTTCGACCGGGATGTATGAGGCGCTTATGCCGAGCTCTACGTTGCCCGACTCCATGTAGTGGTAGGTCGCGTCTTTTACGCGGAGGGCTATGCTCTTTATCGGCGGGCAGTTCTCCGGGATCCTTAAATGCAGTATGTGGTCGCCGCCTTCAACGTCAAAGGTGAGGGTATCCTTGTCAAGGCTCACGCTATTCATGACCTGGCCGGTCATGTCCTTTGCCGTCATCTCTAATTTCACGGTAACATACCTGTCGTAGGTTGTCTGCGTCACCAGCACCCCGATCTTCATCTCGTCGAATATCTTCTCCGCCAGGCTGTCTCCCGCCTCTTTTGCGGCGGCGCTCCCTGCCTTGGAGCCCAGCTTTGTGCTCACCTTCTCCACAAGCCCCATAACGAGCCCCGGTATATCGCTCACGTTCATCGTATCGCTGTGCTCAACCTTCGAATAGCCCAATTTGTCTTTGTCTTGCTGATTGATCTCCATTCCCAGGTCCGTGATGTTGATGGACGCCACCTTGTTATGCCAGGTGCTTTTCCATTTAAGGTCCACCCCGAGGTCCGCGCGGGCGCCGACCTCCCGCACATACCTTGATCTCGCCGTTTTCATCTTCATCGCCCCGATGGGCAGAAGCCCCGGCAGAAGCTGCTTAAGCTGAAGCAGGGAATTATAGCGGTCGAGTTCTTCTTTCGTGAAGGCCCAGGTAATTTCCAGATCAGATTCGAACCTGCTGTTCTCCTTCCCCGGGGGCACGAAGAACGTATCGAGCCCTATGCCGAGCCCGATCGGGGCTTCAGTCCCTGCATAGGGAACTGCGTATTGGTTCTTTATCCTGTCCCGTTCGGACTGGATCACCGCGCTGGATACGCTTTGCTGAGGGGCCGGGCCTGAAGCCTGGCCCGGGCTTACGCTTAAGACAACGGGTGTCTGCTGTGTTTGAGCGGGCGCCATTGTTATAACGCCCGTATTCGGATTTGTTGTTATTATAATGTTCTGGCCTGAAGAGGGTTGAGTAACGGTGGGGCCGGATTGAGCGCCCGCAGACGGAACCGGCGGCATTGTGCTTAGGCTGTCCATGAGCTGGTTAAGAAGCTGCGTGCTTATCCCGGCGACGATCCCTCCGGCAAGGTCTGTGCTGACCCGGCTGTGGTTCGTACCGTTTGAGGTCTTGATCTGCCCCTCAACGAAGCGGAGCGTCTTCGTAGCGCCCGAAGCAGCGCCCTGCGCTCCTGCTGCGGAAAAAAACGTTAGAACAATAATCGCGCTCGCCAGGACCGGCCTTACGATCATACGTGTGTTCATTCTTTTTCCTTCCTGTCATCGGGCCGGGATGAATCGAAAACATCGATCCGGCCTTCATACTTTTTAATCAGTGTAACGAGTGAGGTAATTTTGTGTCAAGGACATTCGATCATGCTGTCCGACGCGTTGGCCTCAATCTCAATATTATCCCTGCGTCATCCATCCGAGTGCCATGTAAATAGCACGAAAAAGTCGAATGTCAACAGGCCGTAAAATTTAACAGGATTACACAATCTTTTCGTGTTTCAAGCCTACCTCAGGCGCGATGGTTTCAAAATCTGGGTCGGCGTGAAAAGGGCGGTCTTTCTAAATACTTCTTTCTTTGTCTGGCTTTTGATAAGCCTTCACTTCTTTCATCGGGGTTCGTGGCCGTAAGCGTTGTGCTCATGCCAGGGCGTGACCGGCATACTTCCATCGTTCTTTTCGAGGGCCTCGATGAACCGGGGCCCTCTTCGAACTCGTCCCGCCTTATCCCGTCAGTTTGATTCTATGTCAGGGCCTACGAAATCGATCCATTCGAATATCAGCGCCGGGCCTTCTGATGGGAAGGTCTGTGCCTCCGCTGACTGGGTCGCCTCCTCTGAGTCGGCCGCCTCAGCCCGCTCATAACCCAACCCTGTTGCTGCAATGGCGCCAAAGCCGACGATCAGCGTCATTACCAATAGTGTTGATACAAATCTTTTCATGACTACCTCCTTAATTTATTTATGTTGCTGTCAGATACCTTATTAGCAGAAATCGTGCCATACAAAATAATACATAATATCAAATAGATAGCTTTAGACGGTTGGATAAATTGCTAAATATAACGAATTTTATTGCTCCCCTTCGCAATTCAATGGTATATTTGCGAAATATCATAATAAGACAATCCTGACATATCAAAAAGGATCGTCAAAACGAGGGTTTGATGGAAGTCGAGAACGAGGATCAGATGGAGGTCGAGAACGAGTTATTCAGGGAGGTGACGCTGCATATCTGCAGCAGCCTCGACATGGTGACGGCGATGCAGCGCTGCCTCTCGGTAATCGCGCAAGTCATACCCGTAGACCGCATGGGAATACATCTCTATGATCAAGGCCTCAGTTCGGTGCGAACAACTTTTCTGACAACCCGCGACAAGGCGATCAAGCTCAACATCCTCACCCCTCTTACGGCCAGGCCTGAAAAAAAACCGGAAAAGGATGATCCAAAGGAACTGACGGTTGTCACTCAATACCACCCCGATCCTGTGACAGTGCGGATCATTAATAATCCCGCTCTCGACCCTGTGGCTGAACAGGTGATCCCCCGCCTCGGCGCATCATTCAACTCGTCGCTGCTGGTCTTGCGGCTCGAGAGAGGAGGCAAATGGCTTGGAAGCCTCACCCTGAAGGTAGAAGGACAAAACAGGTATACTGAGAAACATGCCAGGCTGTTGGCGCTTTTGCACGAACCCTTTGCTATCGCCCTGTCAAACGCCCTGGAGCACGGGGAGGTGCTGAGACGTAAGGAAATATTGAAAGACGACAATCGCTACCTGCGCCAGAGGTTGTTTCGTCTGACCGGTGAGGAACTTATCGGTATGGAATCCGGATTAAAGGACGTGATCGATATGATAAAACAGGTAGCCCCTCTCTACAGCCCTGTATTGCTCCGCGGAGAGACCGGTGTCGGCAAGGACGTCGTTGCCAATCTGATCCATTATTCATCGCCCCGCAAGGACGGTCCGTTTATAAAAGTGAATTGCGGGGCCATTCCGGAGACCCTCCTCGATAGTGAACTTTTCGGGCATGAGAAGGGTGCGTTCACCGGTGCCGTAGCCCAAAAACGCGGCTGTTTCGAGCGGGCACATAATGGGACAATATTTCTGGACGAGATCGGGGAGTTGCCGCCGGCTGCACAGGTGAGGATGCTCCGCGTGATCCAGTACAAAGAGATCCAGAGGGTCGGAGGTTCGGCATCAATATCGACGGATATAAGGATCATCGCGTCAACGCATCGCAACCTTGAAGAGATGGTAAGGGAGAACCGCTTCAGGGAGGACCTGTGGTTCCGGCTCAACGTCTTCCCCATTGTGATCCCGCCCCTGCGAAGCAGGAAAGCAGACATCCCCGCGCTGACCGATTATTTCATTCAGAAAAAATCAAAGGAGCTGAAGCTCCCGATGCCCCCAACGCTCGGCCGTGATACCATGGATCGCCTTATACGCTATGACTGGCCCGGGAACGTACGCGAACTGGAAAATGTGGTCGAACGGGCGCTGATCCTCAGCAAGGGCGGGCCGCTGATATTTGACCGCCTTTTTCCCTTTTATCAGTCCGCCTATATCGATCTTTCTCGGTCCTCCTCACAGCAAAATGGACGCCGGTCTCTCGATGAAGTCGTCTCGGACCATATCCGGCAGACCCTCGCTGAAACCAAGGGAAAGGTCCACGGACCCAGAGGCGCGGCGGAATTGCTGGGCATGAACCCCAGCACGTTGAGAAGCAAGATGAAAAAGCTGGGCATTGCACATAAACGATGATCCAACGATAATCCCCATGGATCAGGGTGAGGGACATACGCAGAATCCGCCGTGCCTGACGGTCTTCGCATGTAACCGCCGGTCGATAATTTCATTTCATCTTTGTGGGCTCTGAAAAGATAGGGGACAGCGCGTATCGCGTTGCAACAGAAATCCATTTGCGGTACAATAGACCTGTTTTGATCAAGATCGAAGCGAGGGGGCTCACATGGATCTCAGCGGCAAAACGGCGTTGATAACGGGCGCAGGGCAGGGCATCGGCGAGGCGTGCGTCCATGTCTTTGCAGAGAGGGGCGCGAGGCTCGTCCTCCTCGACAAGAACAGAAAGACCCTGCCGGGGGTCCTCGAGAAGATCGCCGCAAAGAACGGGAACGTCATCGCCGAGATCATCGACCTCACCCATACCGAACCGCTCAGTAAGCTGATCGCAGAAATAACACGGGACGTACATATAGACATCCTCGTCAACAACGCGGGGTTTGACAGGCCCGGGGTGACAACGAAAACAGGCAAAAAGGAATTCAACGCCGTGCTCGGGATACACGTCGGCGTCCCTTTTCTTCTGAGCAAGTGGCTCCTCCCCGCAATGCGCGCACAAAAGTGGGGCAGGATCATCAATATCAGCTCCGTCTACGGAATGCTGGGGGCAAAGGGCGAGGTGGCGTATGCGACGGCAAAATCGGGCATTATCGGTCTCACAAAGACCCTCGCGCGGGAGGGCGGCCCTGACGGCGTGACGGTGAACGCGATCGTGCCCGGGCTCATACGGACGCCCCCGATGATCAGGATGCCCGACAAATACAAAGAGCCCATCATCGCCCAGACCATCCTCGGCAGGATCGGCGAGCCCGAAGAGATAGCCCGCGTCGCGGCGTTCCTCGCCTCCAACGACTCGTCCTTCATCACGGGCACGACGATCACGGTTTCAGGAGGATGGGGAATATAATGAAGCAGAAGAGCAGAAGGTGAGAGGGTGAGAAGAGCAGATACTCGTCGCTCGATTATTGATAATCGACATTGACGGCTGTGTGCTGATAGCTGACGGCTGATAGCTGTTTTTTATAGGTATTACAGTTTCCTGATCTTGACGTTCTCAGGCAGGTTCCTGGCAGCATCGGCGAGCTTTTTATACTCTTGTGACATTTTCTCGGTATCCTCCGAGCTCTGGCTGGACAACACCGCCTCTCCTTCATAGGCTTGTATAACATCCTGCATGGTAAATCCCTCTACCGATCTCGCAGGATGAAAACAGCCACCGAAGTTTTTTTCATCCAGTACTTCAGTAATAAGGTTTGCCCTTACCATGTTCCCGAGAAGCCCCTGCACAAGGGCAAGGGGGATCTTGAGCCTCCCGGCTATCTCCCGTGCAGAAAAGGGCCTTTCTCCTGCCGAGAACCGCTGTACGATAAGGTTGAAGATGGAGAGCATCATAATCTTTCTTGATGCAGCGCTTACGCCGGAATAATCGGGCTCAAGGCCGTAGGTTTCGCTGTGTCCGTGGGCATAAGCGATCTCCAGGCCGAAAAGTACGATCATCCAGCTTGTCTGCAGCCATCCGAACAGAAGCGGCAAGGCGGCAAGGCTCCCGTAGATCGCTCCATGGCTTGCAACGCCTATCTGGAAGGTAATATAAAGCCACTGGACGACCTGTACGAGGGTCCCTCCCACGATACTGCCGAAGATGGCCGACCTGAGAGGAACCTTGGTGTTCGGCATGATCGTATAGAGGACGGTCAGAAGCACCCACAAAGAGACGTAGGGCAGGAACTTAAGCAGAAAAAAGATTACGGGGCTAAAGACGCCGAGCAGTTTGATCTTGTGAACGATGACCCCTACCTCGCCCGTCACAAGGACCGTCAGGCTGCCTGCTATGGCGAACAGCACCGGTGTAAGGATCAGGGTTGCCATGTAATCGGTGAATTTCCTCAGGATGGTGCGGGGCCTTGTCACTCCCCATACCGCGTTGAAAGAATCCTCTATCTTGCCAAGGATGGACACAACGGTCCAGAAGAGAAGGACAACGCCGATGCCCGCGATCACCCCTCCCTTTGCCTGCTCAAGGAAAGAACGGGCGAACATGAGCAGCTGCTCCGTCACCTCCGATTGCCAGTTTGCATTTTCCGCCATTTCAAGGATATGTTTCTCGACGACCTTGTCAAGGCCGAAGCCCTTGGCTATGGCAAAGAAAACCGCCACCAGCGGGACGATATTAAGAACGGTGTAGTAGGTCAGGATCGATGCCTGCGCTATGGACCGGTGTTCGACAAACCCCGAAACGGCGACGAGGAAGGTTCGAAGGAAGCGAACGGCGCGGGCTTTCATAGGGGGAAGCCCTTCAATGTCCATTTCCCAGATACCCGCCTTAAGGAAATGTATGATCTTTCCTGCCACCGTTGTATCCTCTCTCTATCTCAGTTTGAAATCGACCCGGCTGTCTTTGACCTTCTCTTTTTTCTCCGGCCCGAGGGCCTTCGGGTCGAGCACGAACACCCGCGAGGGCTCGACCTTGCCGGCTTTCAGTATCGCGCTGCGCGCTTCCTGCGCCCTTCTCGATGCGAGCTGCCTCAGGTCGTCATTGGTGACCTCGATGTTGGTGACCATCAGTTTTTCCATCTCAGGAACAGGCAGGTCCTTGGCAAGGCCGATGATGTTCCGGGGCTTTGCGAACTTTTCCGCCTTGTATGCCTTCTTGAGGTACCTCTCGTATTCCGCCGGCTCCACCTTTATCTCGTCAACGGGCGGCGCCTCCTGCCCCTTCTTCGCTATGTCGTTCAATTTCTGGGTCTTCACCTTTTTCGTGAAGAGGTATCTTTTCAGGCCTTCTTTGTCCTCTTCGGGAGACACGTGGCCCTCGATGTCAAGGCTGAGGGCAGGCCTTTCAGAGAGCGCCTTCGTTACCGCCTCGATCTTTTTCATCGCGGCATCTGAAAGCTTCGCGCTCCCGTAATCGAACTCAACATAGCTAAGCTGTTCCCCGCCGCCCCCGAAGAGCGCGCCGAGAAGTGCAAACGGCGCGGTCGCCGCCTTGACGATAAGGTTCATGATGACCTTCCAGATGATCGGCCCGATCCTGAACTCCGGATCGTCAATGCTCCCGGATACGGGGATGTCAAGCTTTATCTGGCCCGACCTGTCCTTCAGGAGGGCAATGGCAAGCTTCATGGGCGCCTTGATCGCGTCGGGGCTCTCCACCTTGTCGCCAAGGGTAAGCTGGTCGAAGAAGATGACGTTCTGGGAATCAAGCTTCTTGCCGGCGATGGAATATTTCAGGTCGAGGGAGAGCTTCCCCTTTTCTATCGCATATCCGATATATTTTCCCGAATAAGGGGTCGCCTCCGTCATCTCAAAATCGCGGACGGTGCCGGTAAGATCTATGAGGAGATTGTCCTTCGCGGGGTTTATGCGGCCGGCGATATGGAGCGGGATGAACTCGTTTATCTTTCCCCGCACCTCGACCTCTGCGTCCTGGTTTTTCCCGAGGACGAAGCGCGATATCTTTCCTCCGAGTTCGGAAAGCTTAGCCGAGAAGGTCGGCTGAACATGCATGTCGGTAAAATCGACCACCCCTCCCTGCAGCGTGATGTTGCCGATCGTCACATCAGGGAGGCTGCTCGCTGCAGCTGGCTTATCTCCCGGCCCGGCCTCTTTTTGCGCCTTGGCCTTTATCTGTTCCTTCTTTACTTCTGCGGCTGGTTGTTCTTTCGCCGCAGGTTCACCAGAAAATATCTTCTGAAGGTTGGCTGTCCTGTCTTTATAGATGATGATCCGGGTATAAAAATCGGAGATCGATACATCATTCACAGACAGGGCAATAGGGTTGTACCCGGCGTTGATGGAGCCGAGAGAGAGCGCCTTCCACTTGAGAAAATCGCCGGCCGTTTCCTGGTCAACGGATGAAAAGTTCGATACAAGGAGGTTGCCCGAAAATTTTACCATCGGAGCCCCTGATTCATCCAGCGCCAATGCGACCTTGCCTGCCGAGGAGACGCCTCCGCCCGTGATATAGATCTTGATCTTGTCGTTGAAGTAAGATTGAAAAGGAGCGATCGGGATCGCTTTTGCGTCGACGGATAGCTCCCCTGAAAGAGGATTTATGCCTATCGCCCCTTTCGCGGTGAAGGGGCTTGCCTTCCCGACGATAAGGGAAAGATCGATGGCGCCTTTATTGTCTTTCTCTGTTGAGATCTTTTCCATGGTCATGTTCATCTTCTGGATGGACACGTCCACGGGCTCCGATGGCGCAAGATCCTTGAAGGCGATCCTCCCATCCTCGATCTTCAACCGGTCCATAGAAAAGAAAACCTTCTGAGGGCCTTCTTTCTGCTTTGCTTCTTCCGCTTTTGGACGTTCCTGGGGCTTTTCCACGGCCTTTGGAAGAAGCCCGAGGATATTGAACGAGCCGTCCTCGCCGCGTATGGCATTCACCTCGGGAGATTGCAGCAGCACCTCTGACAGCTTTATGCTGTTGCGATAAGGCTCCAGGGACGTTATTCCCACATCCAGCAATTTGAAGCGGGCAACAGGCTTGTTCGCTGCATCGTTCACGGCAAGCTGCCTGACGGAGACATTGCCGGCAACGATAAGCTCGGTCGTTTTGTCCTTGGATTGCGTAAATGTAACGCGCGCCCTGAGGTCGACCTTTCCCGATGGGAGCTTGAAGTTCAGCGTGACCGGTATATAGGGGAGATATTCCGGTATATCGATGTCCTTGGCCTCGAGGTCGAGGTACGTTTCGAGTGATTCGGCAAAAGGCTTTGTCTGCCCCTTTATTGAGTATGGATCCCCGTTGATGGTTGCAGAAAATTCCGGCTTCACAAAGATGTTCGTGTGCGTCGCCCTGTTCGATAGAAAGGGAACCGTAATGCGCATGTCGCGCACGGTGTGCTGAACGCCCTTCGGGCTGTCAATAAAGTCGACGCTTCCGTCAAGGATCGCAATATTGTTTAATGAAAAAGTAACGAGCCCCGGCTTGTCGCCTTTATCCTCTCCCGCCGGCTTCTTTTGGGCCATGTCTGTAAAATTATACGATTCATCCTTGTTCCTTACTACCCTCAAATATGGTTTCGTTACCTTCAGCTCGCGGACCACCAGCGCCCTCCTGAAGAGCGATATGATCTCCGCGTTTATATAAAGCTCATCGAATGACAAGAACGTCCCGGAGCCTGCCCGTTCCTTCACCGTCAAGCCCTGAATGGTGACCGATAGCGTATAGGGATTGACCCGGATCGCCCTGACGGACACATCCCGATGAAGGGCTGCTGAGACCTGCTTCAGAAGGACCGATTTGGCGACCGGCGGAACAACAAAAAACCCTATAAGAGAAAAGAGAACAAAAAGGCCAACGGCCCACAGGGCTATCTTTTTCAGCACTCGGCTGCGTCTTCTTTTTTCTTCCATGGCCTTATATACATTGTATCACCACTTTTTTCTTTTGCGCAACTTTTTCACTGCATTGACAAAAAAAGCTGTTCTGTGATACAGGTTTGGAGGGGCATAAAACAAAAGGAGGTTGGTATGTTGAAAAAGGGTGTCCTGATCGTGATGGCTTTGGCAGCCGCACTGTTTTTGATAACTCCGGCCTTTGCAGCATATGAATTCTACGTGCTTCAGCTCAGCACGAAGGCAAAGGTGATGGACTGGAGGTCCGTTGAGAAATCTGCGCGCTCTGTGCCCGGCGTGGAGAAGGTAGAGATCAATAAGGAAAAGAACACTATTTCCATATTCTGCAAGGAGAAATGTACAAGCCAGATGCAGGAGAACATTGAAGGCAAGCTGAAAACAAAAGGGTTTCAGGGACAAAGGGTCGGCGGCATACAAAAGGTTTCCGGAGGGGCCTTTCCCAAAGTCGAAACGAAGAAAAGCCCGGCAGGGAAGATAAAATAAAATACCCGTAAGGCGTGAATCGTGAGGCGTGAGGGGTCAAACCCGGTGAAAGGTAAAATGCTTAGGTCAGATATATTATGCTCCTCCTATCGTAGAACGTCCGTCAGGCGCAAGAGGTTTAATCGTCTTACGATTTACGCCTTACGGGTTTATAGCTGAAAGCTGTTGGCTGAGAGCTGATAGCTAAACAAGGGGCCCTTATCAAACCGAAACATGGATACTGCATCAACTGCGACAACAGGCACGGCTGCAAATCGCAGACTCCCCCCTGTATCGCCGGGATGATGGAAAATGATATAAAAGGCATCGCCGGGAAACAATACCTCATAGAAAGAAATGAGGCCAATAAATGCAGGGATTGCCCGTTCTTTCGTTCGTGCTGGAAGATGGAGGAATACAGGCGGCTTACGGGATGAGCATATGCGGTATGCTACAATAGATGTATGGCATCCTGTCGAGCATGGCGCACCCTGGCTTTTGCGTTATGTTTTGCCGGCATACTCCTGGCAGACACTTCCACGATGAACAACCAATCGCCCTTGATCCCGGCCAGCCCCAAAAGGCTGTACGCCGATGTAAAGGCGCTCACAGCGATCGACCCGCCGAGGAATTACCTTAACGTGGGATCCCTCAACAGGGCGGCGGCACATATCCGTGACGAATTCGAGAGGCTCGGCTGCGACCTTACGGTCCAGCCGTTTACGGTCAACGGCAAGGAATACAAGAACATCCTATGCTCCTTTGAAGGGGGCGGGGAGGAGCGGATCATCGTTGGAGCCCACTACGACGTGTACGGTCCCTATCCTGGTGCCGACGATAATGCGAGCGGCGTTGCGGGGCTCCTTGAGATCGGGAGGCTCCTCAACGAACTGAGGCCGCCGCTGAAGAAAAGGGTGGACCTCGTTGCCTACAGCCTTGAGGAACCGCCTTTTTTCCGCACACGCAAAATGGGCAGTTACGTTCATGCAAAATCACTTGCCAGCGCCAATGCCACAGTAAAGGTCATGATATGCCTTGAATCGATCGGGTACTTCTCGGAAGAACCGGATTCACAGCATTTTCCTTTTTTTGCCTTTCGCTGGTTCTTTCCCGACAAGGGGAACTTTATCGTTGTGGTCGGGAAATGGGGGCAGGGACGACCTGTCAAGGAGGTGCGCGACCTGATGTCGCAGGCCTCAGGGATCCACGTTGACTCTATCAATGCGCCGAGCCTCCTGCCGGGCATTGACCTTTCTGATCATAAAAATTACTGGAAGTTCGGCTATGATGCGGTCATGGTGACAGACTCGGCCTTTTACCGCAATCCACATTATCATATGCCGACAGATACGATCGGCACGCTGAACTTTGACTGCATGGCAGAGGTTGTAAAGGGCGTCTACTGGGCGGTCGTGAACCTTTAAGGCGACGGGCAAGAGGTAAGGGGTGGTAAAGGATTGGCCGCTATGGATGTTGCCTGCGGGTAGTGCTCCGGAAGAAGAAGCGGCCTGCTTTATATACGGCGATGAAGCCGAAGATCACGATCAGCGCAATGCACAGGATGGGGACCACGATGGCTAAGGCCGCCGTGATGATCGCCCCGACAAGCTCGAGCGTTGCGATAAGAGGATTGCCCAGCCCCCCTGTCAGCAATGTCGATTTCGCACGGATGGCGCCCGTCGCGCCCTGAACAAAGCCGGCAATTCCGCCGCCGGCGATGATCGCCACTATCCATTTGAGATGGTAAGGCATGTCAATTATTACCGATGCCGTGGCAACGGCGCCGGCGATGATTGAGACAGGCGAGGCGATTGCGTCCAGAAGGTTATCGAGCCAGGGTATGTAATAGGCGAGTATCTCAAGGACCGTTGCGGTGCCGAATGTGATCGTCGCAGAATAGCCTCCTATCCATTCAAAGCCCGGCGTCACATGGAGGTATCCAAAGAGCACGGCAAGGTTCATAAGAAGCAGCGGAACGAATATCCTGAATCCGCATGCGGCGGCAAGCCCGATCCCGGTCATTATTCCGAACAATTCTTCCATATGTATCTCCGCTTCACAATTTTCAGGCAATTCCCGCTATTTTACAACAATTTTTTATCGGACTTTATTCTTGATTTTCCCCTGTAACAGGATTATTTTCTCAAAATCGGAGGAGATCATGAATATATTGCGATACAGGGCCGAACCCCTTGCGGGTCTGCAAAAGGAACTTCTGTCGATGACCATCCTCGCTCTTTTTTTCCTTTTTCCCGGCTATGTGCTCGCCGATATTGCCGACCATATCGCTCAATGCGCAGCGATCGGGAACGATATGGAACGATTGAAATGTTTCGACAGCCTTGCCGGGAGGGGCTCCGCAAAAAAGCCTGCTGCCGCGCTGCCTGCAAAAAACGATAAGCCGCGGCGAACAGACGCGGCGGCAACGGTACCGCCTGCCGACGAGAAACAACCGGCGCCGTCTGTCATGTCCAGGCACTGGGAACTGGATCCTGCAAGCCGGGAAAAGGCCCCCGTGATCAGGGCGCACAGGCCCAATTACCTGCTGCCCGCCGCCTACGTTTCATCGCCGAACAAGGATACAAGCCTTGACGTTGATCCCGACGCAAGGGCGCAGAATAACGAGGCAAAGTTTCAGCTCAGCTTCAAGGTAAAGCTCTGGGAAGACGTCGCCGGCAAAGATATGGACCTGTGGTTCGCCTACACGCAGCTTGCTTTCTGGCAGCTTTACAACTCTACTTTTTCTTCACCCTTCCGCGAAACGAACTACGAGCCGGAGGTGCTCCTGAACTTTCGCACCGATTACGATATTCTCGGGTTAAAGGGGCGCATCGTCAACCTGGGCATCAACCATCAGTCCAACGGCCGTGCAAAGCCGCTTTCGCGGAGCTGGAACCGGATCGTAGCGAACTTTGGATTTGAGCGGAACAACTTCAACCTTCTCCTGAAGACATGGTACAGAATACCCGAAAACGAACAGGATGACGACAACCCCGATATCGACAAATACCTTGGCTATGGAGAAATATGGGGATATTATTACGTGAACAAGCACAGGCTCGCGGCCATGTGGCGCAACAACCTCAGGCCCGGCGACAACAGGGGCGCCGTGCAGCTTGACTGGAGCTTCCCCCTCCCTTTCATACACAACGAGCGGCTCAGCGGGTATATCCAGTATTTCAACGGTTACGGGGAAAGCCTGCTTGATTACAACGCTAACGTAAACCGGATAGGGATCGGCATCATGCTTACGGACTGGCATTAAATTTTATCATAAGGAGGGTCATAGACATGCACAGAATAGCGGTCATCCCCGGTGATGGCATAGGCAAAGAGGTCGTACCCGAAGGCATTCGCGTGCTTGATGCCGCAGGAAAGCGCTTTGGCATCCAATTCCAATGGGAGTATTTTTCATGGGGCTGCGAATACTATGCCGCGCACGGCGAGATGATGCCTCCGGACGGGTTGGACATGCTCCGGGGATTCGAGGCGATCTACCTCGGCGCTGTCGGGCATCCGGAAGTGCCGGACCATGTATCGCTCTGGGGCCTGCTCATCCCTATACGCAGGACGTTTCGCCAGTATATCAACCTGAGGCCGGTCCGGCTGCTCAAGGGCATCGAGAGCCCGCTCAGAGACAAGAGGCCGAACGACATAGACCTGTGCGTGGTAAGGGAGAACAACGAGGGGGAGTATTCCAACGTCGGGGGGAGGATGTATGCGGGGACCGGGCAGGAGATGGCCGTCCAGGCATCGATCTTTACCCGCACGGGCGTTGAAAAGGTAATACGCTTTGCCTTTGAGCTTGCGGCAAAAAGGCCGAAGCGGCACCTCACGTCAGCGACAAAATCAAACGGCATCGTCTTTACCATGCCCTACTGGGACGAGATATTCCGGGATATCGCAAAAGGGTATCCCCAGGTTAAAGCCGACCAGTACCACATCGACGGGCTTGCTGCGGCGCTCGTGCTCAAGCCTGAACGATTCGACGTTCTCGTCGGCAGCAACCTCTTTGGGGATATCCTCTCGGACCTGGCCCCTGCCCTTGCAGGCAGCCTGGGGATAGCACCATCGGGAAACCTCAACCCCGAGAAGGAATTTCCGTCCATGTTCGAGCCTGTTCACGGTTCTGCGCCCGACATTGCAGGACAGGGCATTGCAAACCCGATCGGGCAGATATGGTCAGGCGCCATGATGCTCGAACACTTTGGCTACCCTGAGGCGGCAAAGATGGTCGAAGACGCCATAGAGGCAATACTGGAAGGGAAAAAGATACGCACGCCCGATCTCGGCGGGAGCTCTACCACGGAAGAGGTGGGAAGGGCTGTGGCAGAATATATCCTGCGCAGCACCCGATAGGCGTAAGGCGCGAGGGGAATTGAAGAGCAGAAGGTAAGAGGGTGAGAAGGTAAGAAGAGCAGAAAACAGAGTACCACGAACGGGATACAACGAGAAAGGCGGCTTACAGTTCATGGCTCATATCACTTTTCACGTTATCAGCGGTCGGCCGACAGCTTTTCTTCAGCTGCATTGTTCAACGGCATATCTAAAAAGCGGGACAGCTGTTCCGATGCCTTGCGGGCGCCTTCATAGTCGGCGGGAGACGGGATGTAGAACGGAGCGGTATTGCCGGAACCGACAAGGTGTACTATGCAGGTATCGCCTGTATTTTTATCCCCGGCATGAATATCCAGAAGGATGTATTCAAATGCATCAAGGCGGTATTCGGTCCTCTTCACAGGGGCTAAAACCCCCCACCACCTTGCTACGGTGCGGTCCCTGCGGTTGATCGTGACCCCGCTTCTCCCGAATACGAGGGCGGCGCCCGCGATCGTAAAAACAAAACCCAGAGGCAGCAACAGGGCAAGGACAATCGGCCTCTCTTCCAAATGCACAGGGACGATATCAAAGGGGATCTGCAGTACAAAAAGCCCTGCGAGCAAAAACGGCAAACCAAATGCCGACAAATAAGCGCCCCCCCTTTTCATTTCGAGGATATCCGGGTCGCGAGTCTGTAAAAAATAGTTTTGAGGCATTGTCACCTTGTTGTCCTCACCCTTGCGCCTCAACTACAGGCTATGCAGCCGTATTGTCAATCACATGGCCGATGATCGGCTGCAGCGAAGGATTGAGGTTCTCTATCCTGACGGCAATATCCGGGTGCGCCTTCCTGAAGACCCTGAATATCTCATCGGCAAAACCCTGGCCTATTGATCTGACGCCGAGAAAATCGATGATGATCTCTTTGAACTTATCAAGGCCGTTCAGCATACGTCTTGCCTCCGAGCGCGAGATAAGCTCCTTGTGGTACAGCTTTACAAAAACCCTTGTTTTTTCAAAACGGTGTTCGTACTCTGCCGGCGCGTAGAGGTTAAAGATGTCTTCAAGCTTTCTTTTTGAGTTGCGGCTTATGCGGAAAGACATCTCCGTACCTTTCGTTAATCTTCTCGCCATCACGAACACGTCTTTCGCCCTGTTGTCAAAAACAAGTTCTGCCCTGTGCGACTGGAAGGCAACGAGATCGCCTGATTTTGACGTAAAGAAAACGCCTTCGCCCGTGTGCTTTTCCTGCATCGTTGTTGTTTTTCCCTTCAGAAGTTCTCTCACTGCAGCCGATTCATCCGGGAGACCGAGCTTTTTAAAAACGGAATAGAATATCCCTATGCCGTAATCCTTGATCTTGAATCCGCAGTTATAGGCATTCACAAAAAATTCAATATCGCCGATCTTTGACTCGGAGTGTTCGATAGCGTTGTTCATCATCTCGGTAAAGGCATACCGTACGACGTTGAAGACGTTCTGGGAAAGGCTTTTCTTCAATTGCAAGTTCGAATCGCACTCATTAAATACGACGTATTCCTCGAGCCCTTCAAGCGCATACCGCCTCTTGAACCTCTGTGATGTATCTTTCTTGTCTGTTGAGCCGTATACCGAGTAGATCGTTCCCTTCGTGGTGCCTTCTTTGCGCACCTTCCCGTTCTCGATAAGGCCTTTCAGGTGCTTATTGATGGCCTGCCTCGATACCCCGAAAGCCTCGGTAAGCTCCCGCCCCGATGCTAGCTGTCTTGCTTTTAGATATTTCAGCAGGCTTTTTTTCGTGACCATCTGACCATTATACAACTATTGTCAACCATATTGTCAACCCATAATATATTTTATTGTCAACCAAGACATGGGGAGATATGAAAAACCGTATCACGAACTGGAGCATTCTTGTTTTATCTGTAGTATTAAGGAGCGGTATATGGTATAAACAAACAAGTTCATTGCGAACAGTCCTTAGCGAACGCCGCGGGCAAGAGAGGGGGTAAAGGGCATCCGCTTGCGGTTTCACCTGCACTGCTGAGATAGTTTTACCTGCCCAAGCATTAGAAAGATAACAGCTTCAGGATCTCCGGAACAGCAGCAACGGAGGAGGATAAATATCGAAAAAAATATGGAACAGATAAAATAGGGAGGAATAGTGTTAATAGGAAAGATCACAAGAAACGGGAAGAAACAAAGGCTGCTGGTAACGATAGAGGATAATAAAGGGACCAAGGTCATTGATGTGCGAGCATATAATATCATTAACGATGGAGAATTGATACCCACCCAGGAGGGTATTTTTCTGCCGCCGGATACAATAGAAGCCCTTATAGGACTTTTGCGGGAGGCACAAAAAAGACTGGGGGCGACGCAAGCCCCGGCATGAAGCCAGCGAAGAGCTGAGAGCACAATGCCGCTGACGACTTCTTTAGCTATCAGCTATCAGCTTTCAGCCATCAGCTTAAAGCCTTTTTGTTTTAGCTGACTGCTGTATGCTGACCGCTGGTTTACAGAGGGGGCGACGTGAGCCCTGATAATATTTTGTAGCGAGTTCACGAGCGAGAGGGGGAGGCTCCGGCAGCTTTGCTGCTGGAGGGGGCGACGTGAGCCCTGATAATATTTTGTAGCGAGTTCACGAGCGAGAGGGGGAGGCTCCGGCAGCTTTGCTGCTGGAGGGGGCGACGTGAGCCCTGATAATATTTTGTAGCGAGTTCACGAG